>Ga0315914_1010776_pt1 | contig 11228 bp, 10 predicted proteins | sample MpolenodulesMG_FD_203920 | JGI IMG/M metagenome (GOLD analysis project Ga0315914, IMG submission 203920) | Medicago polymorpha root nodule microbial communities from Los Angeles, California, United States - elongated nodules | ecosystem: Host-associated > Plants > Roots > Nodule | place: USA... | reverse complement strand
TTTTAATAAAAGTAAAAGTTTTTTTCAGTCTCGAGCGCAATGTTGTAATGCATTATCCAACAAAGAGATGATAATGATCGGTGACTATTGTGATGGAGAAGAGAGAGGTCGAGAGTGTGAGATTTAAAAGGAGAAAAATAGAGAACTATAATAAATGAGTGTCATCTGAAAGACTGAGACCCTCATTGTGTGAGTGAAATGGTTTAAGGCTTGACTTTTTATTTATATAAAAGGGGTAATAAATTAATTTTCTACAATCGGGACGGGTTTGTGTATGGGTTTGGGGTGGGTGCATATATCCCCGTTACCCGTCTCGCCGTGTTTTGAAATCGAGGAAAACTCATACCCATCTACCTGTGTTTCTCGACATGCTCAGCTCTATTCGGTGGTTGAGACGATGGTTCGCTGGTGCTACGCGAATGTTATATGTTCGTTTTGTGCCTCAGGTTGTTTCATCATCCTCACCGTCGTTACGGATCTGTCCTCCGAGCTTTTTTGTGGTTGTCGTTGTTCCGTGTTTTCTGCTTTTCTTTTCTTTTTCGTTTTTTTTTTGGTTTGTTCTCAAGAAGAGGAAGTTGTGAAGCTGGTGTGGTTTGTTCTGGATCTCTGATTGCTGTTAATCTTAAATCTGGTTTTTCAGAGTTAAGATCAAGTTTCATTAGTTATGTTCATCGATGAGATCTGTTGGATGCTTTCTGGATTCAACCTTCATCTGATGTGGCTCGAAAGGGCCAGGTGCGCAGACACATCATGTTGACGGTAGTTGTCATTGGTCGTACCTCAAGAATTTCATCCTCTGTTGTCGTTGTTCCGTGCACCACCGAAAGGGCGTTGACGCTTGCTAATGTTTTAGGGAGTTGCTGGACCTTGGATCGTTTCTGTGTTAGCAGACAATCATACGCCTACTTTAATACTCTGAACATCCACTCTGCGTTTTTTTTGCAATTCGGTTTCGCATCCATACGTGGTTGTGCTGGATTGTCCGTGGTAGTTTTGTTTAGAGTTGTTTTTTATACCACTTGTGTATTGATTTGTTGTATCACCCATTTGGCTTTGTACTTGTGGTTTCTGGGTCAAGTTCATGCCCCCCAGCTTGTACTTCCTTTTCATTTTATTTAATTTTCTTTCACTTAAAAAAAAAAATCATACCCAGACCCAGTCAGAGGAAAAAACCTGTCAAATTGAGTTTGGTTCGAGCGATTACCGTGGGTATGAGTTTTGTTGACATGCCTCGGCCTATATCTGTTTTTGATTCGTATAGATTAATGGATATTGGGCTTTTTAATTTGAGTTTGTTTAGAATTCTAATAAAGGAATGACTCGGTTCTATATATTTAGTCTCGGTCATGTGCAATTTTCTATTCTTGATCGGAACACATTCAATTGAAGAGAAAACAAACAACATAGGTACGTAGAGCAGATACAATGAATTTAGGAGAAGATTTGGAGACATCTTGTTGCGGCTTCCAGCAAAACCATTGATGAGATTCAAATGTGTTCAAAGATCATGGAACAATCTCATCAAAACTCCCTGCTTCATGACTAGAAGAAGTAAGTTGTACCAAAACCCTAGTCTTCTTATGATTGAAAATCCCAAATTGAAAACACCCAACCTGAAGCTTCTCTCATGTGACGGTGACAACGAGAAACCAATCCTCGTCAAATCTTTGTTTCCCAAAGGCGTAGCAAGAATCGAGACGTATGGTAGTTGCAATGGTGTTTTTTGTCTCAAAGGTATTCACCCAGGCAAAACTCATCTCGATCAATTGATTGCATGGAACCCAACAACTAATGAGGTTCACCTTATTCCCCGTGCTCCCTCACTCGGTAACTATTACATTAATAATTCCTTCTATGGGTTTGGTGCTGTTAATGGCGACTTCAAAGTTGTCAAATTCAATCTCTCTAATTACAATGAAACTACAAAAATGCTTTATCTTTTATCGGCAGAAGTTTATAATCTAAGCACTAAATCTTGGGCACCTATCCTCAATAGTCCTCCTCCTCAGACTGTTGTCACTAATCGACAACCTTCAAGAGACAATACTCTTGTTAAAGGTGTTTATCATTGGATTACGAGCTCCTACTTTACTTCAATTCAAACATTATTTGCTTTGACTTTCACAATAACCAGTTTCAGCAACTTGAAGCCCCAAATTTACGTGATGCTACCCCGTTTATCCCATATTTCAATGATGATGTCATTGAGATAAAGGGATCTCTTGGTTATGTTGTGGAGTATACGTTTTTTAGTATGGTTTGGTTGGAAATATGGCTTATGGAACAAAACGGGTGGGTCAAACAGTATAACATTGATACAAATAGGACAATGTTTAGTATTTATGGTATTTGGAATGATGGTGCTGAAATACTTGGAGGAAAGGTTGAGCAGCAGCAGCAGCTCACATCATACGATCATCAAGGGAATGTGCTTCGCCAATTTCAATTTAAAATTTCAAAGGATGATTGTTTTTGGTTTTACGAGTATGTGCCAAGCATAGCTCTATTGTCAAAGTAGCTGCCTAGAATAGAAAATTACATGTTGATGGTGTTAATTAGAGAGCTGTTTGTTTATCTGTGTTAGTTTAAAAATAATTGTTTGAAAAGAGTTGCAATATAGCATTGATCAGTGATCAGTCTTATGGAATAAATTGCCTTTTTTTCTATTTCATTAATGAGTTTTCTATTATTTAAGAATTGTTATTATCACATCGAAGAAAAACGCTACAATTTCCCACTCGGTTTAAATGGAACAGAGTTGTTACTTCTTGCTAATTATTGTCTTCTCAAGATATAATTTCATGAAGAAAGCAATATAGTTTAACTCTTAACTCTTCTTGGTTATTAGGTGATGGCAGTGACATTAATTTTTGGACTGATTCTTGGTGTGGACAACCAATTGTTAACACTTTGAATATTCCAATGGATTTACATTCATCTTTGAAAGCTTCAGTGCACTTGTTTATCAACAATGCATCATGGAACATTCCTCAAATTTTTTATCATAGATTCCTTCACATGCAAGATGTCATAGAAAAAATCACAATCCCTACATTAGAGAGAGATGATCAGTTCATATGGAATCACTCTCATGATGGTGGTCTGACCTTCAAAGAGGCCTATCAATTTCATTGTAAGGCTGGGCAAAATATTTCTTGGGCTAAAAGTATATGGAACATAGCTATCCCTCCCTCCAAGTCTTTTATGGTTTGGAGAACTCTACACAACAAACTTCCTACAGATGAAAATCTCTCTTTGAGAGGTTTCCAACTCCCATCTATGTGCAGCCTTTGCTACCTTCATCAAGAAAACACTGCTCATATGTTTTTGGATTGTAAATTTGCTAAAGAAATTTGGAACTGGTTGGCATCTGTGGTCAAAGTGCAATGTGACTTCTCCATATATAATTCAAGAAGCAATTCAAGTTTGTCAGAGAAACTGGTCCCCTCTTTGCAAGATTGTGATTCTGGCTGCAATGATCAACATTTTGAATATCATCTGGTTTTGCAGGAACCAACATAGATTCAACAATAAGAGGATAAATGTTAGATCAACCATTAATCTCATCATTGCTGCTACTGCTTTAACAGGTAATCATACCAAACAGGCTGCTAACACATCAATAGAGGATTTTGTACTTTTAAAGGCTTTTTCAGTCAAGATCAATTATAGTAGGGCTCCTACTATTAAGGAGGTCATTTGGCAACCACCAGTTTTCAACTGGATCAAATGTAATGTGGATGGAGCATCAGAGGGTAATCCTGGTCCAGCTTCTTGTGGTGGGATCTATAGAGACAAGAATGGAGCATTTATGGGAGCCTTTGCTTACAACCTGGGAATTTCAAACTCTCTATTTGCTGAATTGAATGGTGCAATGTATGCTATTGAACTAGCATGTCAAAAAGGCTGGAACAATTTGTGGCTAGAAACTGATTCAACTTTGGTTACCTTAGCCTTCAAGTCATCTGATATAGTTCCTTGGCAACTGAAAACGGGAATAATTTTTATTTTGCTTTACAATTATTAAAAAAACATAAGTGCTAAATAGTACGAGACGAAAGCCAACGAGCGGAATTTGTGGACATCAAGCGGTGGAAAAGAAAACATGGGGTGAGAGAATATAATTAGTTAATGAAAAGAAAAACATCCGAGGGTGGTAATAGCTTCGTCGTTTCTCGTGCATGGTTTCTATAGTCAAATAAAGCATTTTCCTTAAAAAAAATGTGTACAATTGTTTGTTATGGGAGAGAGATTAAGCATACAAAAAAAAAAAAGAACTTGTTGGAGTAACGAGAGTAACAAACAATTGTTTGTTAGGAGACAAATAACACATTAAATTTATTGAAAAGTGAAAGTGTGTGAAAAAATTAGGAATGTATATGTTGATTAAAATGAGGGTATAATAGGAAGAAAAAAAATCCAAAAATCAACTTCTTTAATTTGGTGTTACTGTTCCAAAACAAAACTTAAAAAGGAAGGGAGGGAGTAGTAACAAATTATGTTTATCTTTTACGATATTTAAAAAAAATCTTTTTTAAAAACACCAACAAATTTGTTTAAAGGTATAATTAAAATAATAAAAAACTACTTAAAAAAAATCATACTCACTTTATATATTGTTAAAGAATAGAATAGATATAGATAAAAAAAAATATTACGATCAATTTTATCTTTTTTAAAATTAGTTGATAACTTTCTCCTCAGAAATAAAATAAAATTAAATGATATCTTTATCTTTTATCTCCTCTAAAAATAAAAACAAACATAATCTTGTCAATTTGAGTTTGTTTAGGATTCTGAAGAAATCTTCTATTTAAACCTCGGTAATGTGTTACTTAGGGGGTGTATTGGATTAGAATTTTAAAGGACAATTTTTGTTTAAAAAAGTCTCAAAGATTTTGTAAGATTTTAATGACTTTCATGATTTTAAAAGACTATCAGGATTTTCGATTTGGATTTACATCATAAGATTTTATGGATTTATAAGATTTCAAAAGATTTTATGAATTTTAAGGACTCATTGAAAAGAAATGATTACAACACACTCTCTATCATAATATTTTCAATACATACTCTTATTTCTTATTTTATTTTTATGAGAGATAGAGAGAGGGGGAAGAGAGGAGGGAGAGAAGGGAGAAAAGACATGAGAGAGAGAGATGGAGAAAAAGAGAGGAGAGAGAGAAGGGAGAAGAGAGAGACAAAGACACAAGGGAGAAAAGAGATGAGAGAGAGAAAGGAGAAGAGAGAAGAAAGAATGGATAAGAAAGAGATAATAAACTTTTAAAGAAAAACAATCCCAAGAAATCTTATGCCTTCATGAAAGACTTTTTCTTGTTAAAATTTCACTAGAAAATCCCACAAAATCCATCAAAATCTAATTTACTAAACAATCCTTTGAAATTTGAATGATTTTGAATACCATGAGACTTTTTTTAAGTGATGAAAAGTCTTGATTGAATACCTCAAGACTTTTTTAAAATGACAAAGAATCTTGATTGAATACCACAAGACTTTTTTTAAATTGCAAAGAGTCTTGATTAAATACTACAAGACATTTTCATAATTAAAAAGTCTTTTAAAATCCCTTAGAATCCTAATCCAATACATCCCCCTTAGTTGTTCACAATCAAAAAAATCAGTCGATTGAGAAAAGCTGAGTTGAGCATAGAGAATGAAGCTTGGAGAATATTTGGAGATAGAGATATTGTTGCGGCTACCAGCAAAATCTTTGTCGCGTTTCAAATGTGTTCAAAAATCATGGAACAATATCATCAATAGTCCCTATTTTGCCACTAGAAGAAATCGTCTTCTAATCCTTCAAAACGCACCTAACATGAAGTTTATCTTTTGTGATGGAGGCAATGAGAAACCAATTCCCATCAAATCTTTGTTTCCTCAAGACGTTGCAAGAATTGAAATTTATGGTAGTTGCGACGGTGTTTTTTTGTCTCAAAGGTATTTCCTCATGCATAACTCGTCACGATCAATTGATTTTGTGGAACCCAACAACTAAAGAGGTCCATCTTATTCCTCACGCTCCCTCACTCGGTAACCATTACTCTGATGAATCCTTGTATGGTTTTGGTGCTATTAACGACGACTTCAAAGTTGTCAAACTAAACATCTCTGATACTAATAGGATGGCGAAAATAAATTCTCTTTTGAAGGCAGACGTTTATGACCTAAGCACAAAATCATGGACCCCCTCGTCAGCCATCCTCCTATTACTATGGTCACACGGCTACAGCCTTCAAGATACAACACTCTTGTTAACGGTGTTTATCATTGGATTACGAGCTCTGATGGCTCTAATGCTGCAAACATCCTTTGCTTTCACTTTCGCAATAACCAATTTCGGAAACTAGAAGCTCCAAAGTTAGGTAAAAGGTTATCTTGGTTATGTTGTGCAGTATAGGTGTAGTATCGTTTGGTTGGAAATATGGACTCTGGAACAAAACGGGTGGGCCAAAAAGTATAACATTGATACAAAAATGTCAATTTTTCATATTTATGGTCTTTGGAATGATGGTGCTGAAATCCTTGTAGGCGAGTTTGGGCAGTGGCAGCTCACATCATGCGATCATCATGGAAACGTTCTTCGCCAATTTCAACTTGATACTTTAGAGAATGCTTGTTTTTGGTATTACGAGTATGTGCCAAACATGGCTTCATTGTCAAAGTAGCTGCCTACAATATATTATTACTGTTGACGGTGTTGATTAGCAGAGGTGTTGAATTCTGTGTTATTTAGAAAGAACTGCTTGAAAAGAGTTGTAATCATTGATCAATATTATGGAATAAATTGACTTTTTTTCTCTTTCATTATTGAATTTTCTATTAAGAATTGTTATTATCACATATAAGAAAAATGTTACAATACTCGGTTTAAATGGAACCAAGTTGTTACTTGTCACTGATTATTATTTTCTCAATATATAATTTCATGAAGAAAGCAACCTAGGCTCTACTGTCTTGAATATGGTTTCTGCGTTGTTCCTAACAATTACTTTAAGGTTGTCAACCTCATCGCTAATATTATTACTTTAGGATTTTCATTAGTTTTAGAAATTAAAGAATGACGAAGTGTGATGAATTAAGTCTTTTCTTTTGCCATACAAACAATGATTGTGTATACATTTTTACTGCTTGTTGAGTTTTATTTTGATTGATCTTAGTATTAAGTTGCTCTCTTAAGAATTTGATGATTTATATTATAGATGTTTTAGCTATAATAAGAACTGGTAAATATCTCATGTATTAGTAGTTGACATATATATGTACACACATGCTCCTTTATATATGTTTTATGATGTTCTAAGTTTATTGTTTGCTTCTTAAAGTAGTAAGGTTATGCATCTAGGTAATGTAACGTAGATTGCTCAGCAAATTTATCACTGATCTGATATCGAATCATTTATATTTTTTGTATGATGATGGCATGGATGTATTGACCTAACTTGGAATTAATTCAAAACTTATGACCATAAAGCTACCTAAGAAAATGCTACATAAGATATACATAAAAACCAAAATCACAATGCTACCAATTTTAGTTATGCTAACTTATAGCATACAATCTCTTATAATGAAAAGTAGAGTCGTTTGGTAACGATAATTCTCTCACGAGCTTGTAAATATTTTTTGAGATGAGTGTTGAACTTATAGTTTATAGCATATCATTTCTTCTCGTTGTTACCTTTACTATGTTAGTTGATCAATGCATTTAAATGTTCCTCATAATCTTAATTTTTTAGTAAAGAATCATAACCACCAGAAACGTTTATCCTCTAAGGCATACTTTTCTAAACAGAAAAGTAAACACATTTACACCCTACTAACAGCATAGTGTTTTTTTGTTTTGTTTTGTTAACCCTCCAGTTTCTAGGGTTAGGGGACCATAGTAATACGAAGTTTGGCTGAGAGGTAAATAAACTCTGGCCAATAATTATTCCTTCCAGGAATCGAACTTGGGTTCTAGTGGGATTTTGTTAGAATAGTAAATATTAAAATCCTACAAACAGTTATGGTCTAATGGAATTTTGTTAAACAGGCTTCTATCAAATGTGTCTATGGAATGGCCGTTTTAAGAAACATAAATCCTCCATATGGATATGCAAGACTAAGCTCATTCAATAGAACAATTTCATGGCAGCATTTACAAATTGTGGCAGGCTACCAAAACCACAGAGGAAGAATCTAAATTGAGAAGCATCCATATCTCTTTATAACTGAAAGATCCAGTTCCCATATATTTATATCTAGTCGGTCTTTTTATCAAGATTTAAGGATAACAAACAATTTGATTTTTTTTTAAATTTAATTTATAAAGTTGAAAACTTTTATTTTTATGTGAAACTCAATTTGAGTTTGACGAAAAAATAAAACTACTTCGTTATTTTTTGAGAGAAAGATAACTCATCATTTCATCATGAATAATAGTAGCAATACAAGTGGGAGGATAATGAAAAATACTAGAGCTAGACTGAAACACAGACGCTCTAGCAAGACTATGAACGACTTCATCGGCTTGCATACTAGTACAAGCTAGATTGAAATTAGTATTTGATGAGAAAAAACCAGACTGCGACGTTCTTAGTTCATTAGCATACTTACTGCCACTAGCATTCACTACATACTAACAGACACTTAAATATGACTCCATCAAAACACCTCTCTATTGCTATTTGAAGAGCGGCGTTGAGGTCGGTAGCTTCACTTTCAAGCCTCAAAGGAAAATCTTGAGTGGGTATAAAGTTTGAACAAATTGGCCAAGACTATATGGAAACAAATACCAATATTAAAACTTCCTTTTGTTGAGAAAATATAAAACTATTTAATTTTTAAGAAAACAACCAGAAAAAAATCTATTTGATTTTTTTTTAATGAATTTATTTACTTTAATAGACTTGCCCTCGAAGTCCAAGGTCCAGGGTACAAATTCCGGCCACCACCAAAAAAAGACTTGTCCTCGAAATCATTTAAAATATATATATATAAAAAAAATTACTCAAACTGCAGTCAGTTTTTTTTTTTGGTCTAGGTTTAAGGATAAGTGGTTTTCTTTTTGGTCTAGATTTAAGGATAGAAATCAATTATATTTTTTAAAATTTAGTTGATAAAATCAAAAACTTTAATTCTTATCAGAATCTCACTTTTGAATATGTTTAGATTCTACAAAGGAAATGATTCTGTTCTATATTTAATGATACAGTCAATTGAAAACAAATACCTAAGATCTAAAAAATAAGTAGGTCACATACACAACTAAGTAGAGCACATACAATGAATTTAGGAAAAGATTTGGAGGTAGAGAATTGTTACGGCTACCAGCAAAATCATTGATGAAGTTCAAATGTGTTCAAAGATCATGGAATAATCTCATCAAAAGACCTTACTTTGTGAATAGAAGAAGCAAGTTGCACATCCCTGAAAACCCTAGTCTTCTAGTCATTGAACAATCCAACATGAAGCTTCTTTTATGTGACCATGACAATGAGAAACCAATCCTCATTAACTCTCCCAACTATTTAGAAAGAATTGAATGGTACGGCAGTTGCAACGGTGTTTTCTGTCTCAGCCCTATTTTTCCACACATTACTAAACATGATCAGTTGATTTTAATTTGTGGAACCTAACAACGAATGAGGTCCACCGTATTCCTCGTGCTCCCTCCTTCCGCGGAAAGGTTTCTTGTATGGTTTTGGTGCTGTTAACTACGACTTCAAAGTTATAATCTAAGCACTAAATTGTGGAAACTTATCCACAATTATTCTCCTCATACTTCAGTCACATATCAATATCCTTCAAAATATAATGCTCTTGTTAATGGTGTTTATTATTGGATTATAAACTCAGAACCATTTAAAGCTGCAAACATACTTTGCTTTAACTTTCGCATTAACCAGTTTCGGCAACTAAAAGCTGGCATCTTACAATCGACTTTGTCTGTGATGACATCATCGAGGTAAAAGGTTCCCTTGGTTATGTTATGCAATATGATAAAAATTTGTATACGGTTTTGTTGGATATATGGGTTATGGATCAAAGCAGGTGGACTAAAAAGTATAGGATTAAACCATATATGTCTTTTCTTCTGTGTGGTCTTTTGGAATGATTGTGATGAAATCCTTGGAGGAAAGATTGGACAACTACTCAAGTCATATGATCATCGTGGAAACAATATTCGCCAATTTCAAATTAAAATTTCAAAGGATTATTTTTTAATTTATGAGTATGTGCCAAGCATAGCTCTCTTGTCAAAGTAGCTGCCTAGAATATATTATTATATTTCATGGTGTTAGTTAGCATAGGTTTTGGTTAGAAACAAAGCTTCAAAAGAGTTGTGATCAATGATCATTGATCAATCTCATGGAATCAAATTATCTTTTCATTATTGTCTTTCTATTAGTTAAGACTTGAGCATATAATCTTGTTACCTGTTACTGATTATTGTATTCTGAAGATTTAATTTCATGAAGAAAGCAATCCTAGTAAAAGTCTCCGCTGAATTAAATGGCTTCTGTGTTTGGATCAAAGCTTGTATGGTCACCAGCACAAATGATTTGAACTTAGGCATGCACACCAACACTAAACAATCTCAGAACCATATTCAATTTTCTCATTTCCTCATTATTATTTTTTACCTATGTACTACTGATGTTGGTTAATGAGAAGAAACAAGGTCAAATTTTGGTATGGTCAAATAAATTTTAAGCAGTTCAAATTTGAATGTGTCTTCTATTAATTTATATAATCATTCAGGCTTCAAGAATCAAATAATCCTCAGTTATCTTCATGTTTCATAAAGTACGTTCAATAATTATGAATCAATAGCAGAAGCAAACAAAATATTGAACATGATTATGATCGGCGGATCTACGACATGTTTGATTTATCAAGATATTAAAACTAAGGTATTAGGAATACCTGGATGAAGCTTTGATGACAGTCCTCTCAACAACAACGATAAACAGAGAGAGGAGATGATGATATGAAACACACTAAAATAGGGTTAGCGGCGGCTGATTTGGTTCTTCCTCAACCGGTACCTTTATGCCTCAGGTTCTCTTCAGATGGGGAGAAGAGAGAGTTTTGCCGTGTACGGTGTATTGGGGACCATAGCCTCTTTTATATTGGATGGCCATTAGGGTTTCCCATTATTCCGTTAATGGGTCATCCGGACATCCACTCATTGAGTCCATATCAACTAATTAAATAATTAATTA
>Ga0315914_1010775_pt1 | contig 11230 bp, 6 predicted proteins | sample MpolenodulesMG_FD_203920 | JGI IMG/M metagenome (GOLD analysis project Ga0315914, IMG submission 203920) | Medicago polymorpha root nodule microbial communities from Los Angeles, California, United States - elongated nodules | ecosystem: Host-associated > Plants > Roots > Nodule | place: USA... | reverse complement strand
AGAGAGAGAGAGAGAGAGAGAGAGAGAGAGAGAGAGAGAGTTGGATGAACGACTAAGATGAGAACTGAGTGGACGACATGAGATAATATGCATGAGAGGATCCATCTTGGTGGCTACTCATGTCTCACCCAATAGACTTCACACAATCAATGTCCAGGAGACACTGAGATTGCTATTTAGGCACGTGGTAATTGCTCACAAATCTCTAAAACACGCCATCAGTGGCTAATTACAATTCAAGCACTTTTTAAATCGGTTAAACCAATTTAAAAAGTGATTTAACTGATTTAAAAAGTGACGAACGACGTTTTGGATGTTTTTTTAGGTGTCTGTGAGAAATTGTTAGGTGTCTAATGAGGAATTCCCATGAGGCACTATCGTCTAAAAATGTCTCAAACACTAACCATAATATTGGGAATGGTCCATATGGATTAGATAACAAAAGGCTCTTTTGTTTTTTGCACAACATTTAATTTAGATCAACCTTTCAACAAAAAAAATAAAAATTTTGGTTCAAATAAAAAAGGCCAGTTTTTTAAGACGGTGGATCTTGAAGTAAGTTTAGGCCCAACAATAAGCCCAAGCCCAAGTAAGTTTAGGCCCAACAATAAGCCCAAGCCCATGCTTGCAGCAGGTAAGCCTGGAAGAATGATAACAACTGTTTTGTTTTTTCTTTTAATTTCTTTTTGTCAATTATCATGAAAAGGGTGAAAAAGGAAACACAATAGTTAAGGGACGCCCAAACCAAAAACTGTGATCAATCACCTAACCCTTATATTGGCAATCCAACGGCTAAGATTTCTCTCTAGTTTTCTCATCACTTCACAAGAAGGATAAATACACACAAACACATTAGAATTAGAAAAAAGAGTTAGAAGACAGAACAGAGAGAAGAGAAGAAAAATAACCCTCAAACTCTGTTTCAGTTTTTGCTTCAAAGTACATAAACAGAGAAACTTGTTTCACAAATCTAACAACATAGAAGAAGATCTTGTTGTTTCACACATACCCTTATCTCTTCTTCTCTGAATCCAAATTTTTTATCATTGTAAGCCTTCTTCTTCTTCATCTTCTTCTCATTTGAAGGGATTTTTCTTATAGATTTCTTCTTCTTGTTCTAACCCTTTTTCTATGCTTTTGTTGCAGATAAACTTCTACAAAAAAAACTGTTTTTTGAGGCATAGATCTTAAGTTTGAAGCCAACCCTTTAAGACTTTGGTATATCATTGTTCTCTGCTATGTTATCAAATTTTGATCAACCCTTTATCTGAATCTATGGTGGTTAACGTTGTATGCTTTTTGTTGCAGAAATGGAGACAGAAGAGAGGAACCAAAGAGCATGTAAGGCAACAGAACCAGAGTTCTTCTTGCAGTGGGGAAACAGAAAGCGTTTGAGATGTGTGAGGGTGAAAGATCCTCGGATTTCAACTAGACTCAACGGTGGTGTAATCAGAAGAAAGCTTAATTCTGGAGTGGAGAATCATCGTTCTGGTGTTACTGAGAAAGAAAGTTCTCATCTTCATCATCATCAACAGCAACCTAATCGTCTCACAAGGTTGTTGAAAACGACCATAACAAATGGATCTTCTCAGATTCCTCTTTCTCTTCATCTTCATCTTCTTCTTTTTCTTTGTTTGGTTCATCTGATTAAAAAACTGGATTTTGGTTTTTGAAAAATGATGGTGTTTTAGTCTTGTTGGTTGCTAAAAACATAAACTTTCAATTTTTTTTATTCCTTGTTTGATTTTGAGTAAAAGAAATAATGATTTTTTTGGGTGTTGTTGATTCAATGGTTCAATGTAATGATGGTGTTTTCATTTGGTTGGTTAATGGGGAATTTTCTCAGTGAAGATAAGCATAAAAGAGAGGGTAAAAATTCCATTTTTTCAGTGTTTGTATTCATAGAATAAGAAAGATAAAAAAAATGATTATTTGTGTTTTAATGATGTAAAAATCGATTTTTTTTGCATACCCAGATGTTATAAATTTGTATTCTGTTCTTTGATGGATTTTTTTTTCTTCAGAAGGGTATTGGATCTCTGATTTCTATTTGCCTGAAATTTTGATTTTTTTTCTCCAATTTTTTGTGATTTTGATGGGGAAGTTTTGGTGTGCAGAAATTCCGATGGGACTATTCTACGGCCGGCGGCCGGAGATAACAGAAAATCAGCTTCGCCGGAGAAGGAAGATCGATACTACACGACGAGGGGTTCAGCAGAGGACACTGGTAAAGGTGCTTGCGATGTTATCAATGGAGAAGAAAAAGCTCTTGTTTGGCCTAAGCTTTACATTACTCTCTCAAGCAAAGAGAAAGAAGAAGATTTTCTTGCCATGAAAGGTTGTAAGCTTCCTCAAAGACCCAAAAAGAGGGCCAAAATCATCCAAAGAAGCTTATTGGTAAGTTTCTTTTTACTTAAAAAATTGATTTTTATGTTGTTCTTATTGTGGTTGATTGGGTTTGGATCTTGTTAATTTTCATCATCTTATGTCTAATGTTGTCCACATGTTTGTTTGGTGTTTGTTTACAGTTGGTAAGTCCTGGAGCATGGTTGACTGATATGTGTCAAGAGAGATATGAAGTTAGGGAGAAGAAAAGTAACAAGAAGGTTAGTGGTTGTTGGTGTTGTTGTGTTTATAAAGTTTAAACCTTCTTATTTTTATCTCTTATTTGGTTTTTTTTCTAAATATAATTTTTGGGTTTTTGATGCAGAGGCCAAGAGGATTGAAGGCTATGGGGAGTGTGGAAAGTGATTCTGAATGATGATGATTATTATGCAAATATTTGAGGGGGTTGGATCTACTACAACAACAAAGAATCTAAACTATTTTGGGAAGATGGAAGATGATGGTGATATTTTGTTGAGTTGATGATGATTCAAGTTTTTTAAATTTGCTTTCTCACAATGTTTTTTGTAAACAAGTAAGATCTGATCTTATCCGATCCATTTCAATCAATGAAGAAAATTATTTTCTCAGTTATCATTCTTTCTTCTCTTCATGTCTATCTCTCTAATTTTACTTTATGGTGATTGAATTGATGAGTAAAGATACTATTCCATTCCCACCAAGTTTTGTTTTGTTTTGTTTTGTTTCTCTCTAGCGTGTACTCATTAATAATCAACTTACCTTCATATTTCAGCAACCCTCTTCATCATATTTTCTTTTCTATATTTTAATGAAGTTTCAATTTCAAAAGAAGGCCTAAATGAAAGTGTATGAATATACTATGACCCACCTTTGCAAAAATTTTGCCGACATTGAATTGTAATGTACCTTTGGATGTAATAAATCATATGGTTTTTGACTGTCAGAAGAAGAGCTTCAAAACATTTAAAGAGATGGGTATGAAAAACCAATTAAGGAAAGGAAAATATGCACAAGATTAATGTAAGCCTCAAGCAGGCAAATATATCCATAATTTCAACTGAAGAGTATGAGGCCAAATAAAGCATGGATCGTGGTGTACTTGAATCTAAATGATTTTGTTGTCTTTCTTCTAGTTAAGCACTAGGTAAAGGAGATCTTGATAATAAAATGGTATGTGTGTGTGTCACTGAACTTAGACCATGTGGGTGTCTAGATTTATACATGTATACTTTTGTACACGAAATCTTTTCTACCAATTGCTATTTTTAGGCGTAAGGTTCAAATTAGACAAAGTAGCTTACATGTGGTTTTTAATGGTCAAGATTTTGCTGATCTTTACATTTATTATTATTTTATTTTTACTTTAATATGCATAATAAGCTAATAAATTTTGGATTTACCTTCTGGAAAGTTATTCATTTCAATTCAAACCAATTAAGAGTTCAATCCCATTTTTCCTTTTGCAATAAAAGGTGGTTTATTGAGGTTTCAGTTTTCTGGAATGCAAATCTTATTCCCTGATTCTCCCATTTTGAAATGATAGACATGATGATCTGGGCAAGCCAGATGATTTGACTGCAGATTTCCTGACAGTAGGGAACCCAAATCCAAACAATTCATGGCCATTGCCCATTGCAAACTTGCTTTAGACCGCGAGCCGTGACACATGCTACTTTCGACTATGAGAATGGGATGACCACCGTAGAAGTAGAACCAGACATACGCTCGATGTGTAAGGGACGTAGGCACATCCCCATGCCACAGAACTTTCAATGACCCATCAAAGCTGCAGCTTGCATGCACAATATCTACAAGAGTCTTTCAGTAAAGGTTGTTGTAACATGTGAAAGGTGACTAAATTAAAAGTATCTTTTTTGTATTCTTATATTCCTTTGAGCAGCAGGATTTGAATAAGAAACAGACGGTTGTGATTTGTTGAATCATCCAAATAAAGTATTTTAGGGGCATCACCAGCACCAGAAATTGATCACAACAAGGGCAGCCAATATTTTGTTTTCATACACTATGGGACAAGATATCTACCACTCAAGTTCTTTGTTGGATATAAATGGACAAATTATCATATTGTTTATCACTTTACACTACTAAATACAAAAATTGACCTTTTTGGCTTTGTAAAAACCATGCGGTGGCTATGTAATACTTGAACAAATTACTGACCATAAAATTATCTGAGTAAACAATTTCAGAAAATAAAATAATAAAAAAAGGACTTGTTCACACTCTGAAGACAGCTATACAAACGTGTATGTTTGAAGGTACCATTTTCAATTTGCTAGCTTTTTGAAAACGTGCTGTACAAAAATGACATAATTTTCAACGCAATGATCCTTCGTCTATGTCAAATATCTCATTCGGGGTAATTGCAAGAAAATAAAAGTACAATTTTTTTTCATGAAGAGTTAGCACATGTTTTTATACCTATGCATTGACAATCAAATAACCATACCTTGTTAAAATATCACTTTGATATAATAGTTTCTAAAATATTTCCCAAGTTATTCACATGATGAGGCATATAATTAGATGTCATTCAACTTATACCTTTAACCATACATAAAAATAACTTTATTGACACAATATCCGGCCCTGGACAAGCAAAAAATTGTTGTCGTTTCTTAAAGGATTATTCATAAATTGTCTCAATTCAACATGAGTAAACATGGAGGAAGATCTTATGATCATTCTGTACAAAGGATACGAGTCTTCGAGAGACAATTAATCTTACACAATTTTAATGTTTACATTTATGAGCGTTACCCACGGAAATCGCTATTTGAGTTGTCATCGTATGTATTGAAAATATCACGATATTTACTTGTCTACTTCTCAAGGCACACAAATTGTCCTCCTCAGAAGGTGGATGACGGAAAGGAATCTGTAGCATTTCAAAGAGAAAGGGATTAGAACAGAAAGAACTTATCATAACAATCCCGTATTTTAAGTGTCTCGCTCGGTTTTTTTTTTTTTTTGACATTTAGCTAATCTTATTGCAATCCAGCAATGAGTTGGTTACTTTGAATATAATTTATGGGAGATTAATTTATGAATGATGAAGAAAAATGACGAATCTTGGAGACAAAAGTACAACTGAACTCAATTACTTGATGAGTTTTGGATGAGTACCTCATGTCCACCTTTGATCTGTAGAGGAATCAATTAACTTGAGGCTTAGCAGCTTGGAGCATCTCAACAATGAGAGTCTTAACATCCCTAAAAGAAAAGCAATAAATAGTTATTTATCAACATAATTTTTTTATTAAAAAACAGCATAATGTAGGACGTACACAGAGCTTATATCAAATATGATGTCTTACTTTCTATCTTCTGCAGGTCGAGGGAAAGGTACACGGAGCTTGAATTTATCTCCCTGATAACCAGCCTAAAAAAAAAAAATTGATTATTTAAATGAAACGTACTTACGTACACATTCAGAACTCAGAAAAAATAGTAAAAGAGAAATTGAACATTGAGCATAACTGCAAACAAAGTAGAAAATATTATGGAAAGAACAACTGATGTTATTGAAGATTTCTTTATCCAATTTGTAGGTGATTTAAAAAAAAAAAGAAGTAAAAATACTGCCTAAAGGTATGACAAATAAACTAGCTTAACTAAATGATATTAGAAAAACTAACAGCAATACCTTAACATTGAAACCTAGACGATCCAAATCTATTATGTCAGCAAAGTCCACCTGCAGATGATCAATTCAGTCAATTTAACAGTTGAAAATAAAGAGTCGCCTTTCTTCTTCATACTGTATACTGTATACTGTACAACGGGAAAGGTGACATACCGGAACTGAGGTCCAGTGCTGCACAATCGCTTTAGTATCTTCACCGTGATCTTTGTTCATGTGCGACTGTCAAATAGAAATACTTATATTAAAAGAGAAAATTTGGGTGGTTTAAGAAATACATTGTAGACATGCAACATATGAAGATGAGTTAGAGATTAATACCGCTACTGGCTTGGAAAACTGAGCAATAGGGTCAACTTTTGCTGATTTGTACTCATCTCCGGTAAACTCTGAAGTCGAAGATAAAAAAGTAAGCATAATAAACTTGCTTCAAATATATAAAACAGAAAATACACATGAAATTCACTTATGTGGTGCATAGATGGTGCTTGCTCATTCCCGAAGCAATGGAAAGATATTTTGATGTGCACCAATAAAAAGTATTATAATCGAAAAAATTCCCTTTAAAATGCAAGGATTCCTTATATACTCATTTTTATGCATGCTATTCTAAAACCAGATAACAAGTACATTTTTCAATCAAAGCAATTGACTTAAAAGACAGTTTTTATAATGCAATATGATGCAGAACACACCACGCCAGCATCAAGAAATCAACAGCTTTAAGGCAAAAATTGATCTCATTGTTTTAGTTAAGTTTTGGTTTTGGCATTGATACACTAACTCATTTTCAGAAAGGTTCATGTTAGGAAAGCTTTGTCCTGTTTTACAGCATCCAGACAACCGCAAAACAAACCCGAGCCTTCAAGGTATCAACTATAATGAATAGTCCTTCAACCATCTGTTTCTAATCCTATATTTACATGATAATATTTTATTTTATTCCACTCATAAAAAGGGAAATGTTTAATACTATGAAAAGCTAACTGTCTCTTCCCCTCCAAACATATCCCAGCAAATTAAACCAGCAAGAGTAACGAGGTTAACAAACCTCCTGATCCTAACAAAGCCGTGGCAACACCTGACACAAATCGTACAACTTTTGGTTCAATGCGTACAAATCGGAAGTCTCCAAAGTCAACCTTCATTATGAGTAGTTCATTTATAGTTATTAATTTTAGAACAAGCAGAAGTCACAAAGTAAGTTTCAAAGAAGAATGATGAGCAAAAGTTACCCAAAACGCATTGGGATGTCTCGCCAAATATGCAGCTCGTATGGCCTCTTTATCCTTTTCAGGTACCTGAATATAATTTCAGGACTATATTTAAACTTCTGCCCCTTCGTATAATGATTCTATTATTTAATGACTATGTAATCCAATCATTTAATAAATAATAGTAAAAGGAAATGAAAACACAAAAAGAAATAATGTATAACTACTGGAAAATGAACAGATGACTGTAACTTACAAAGATAGCGTCACCATGTAAAGTGATCACCAAATCAGTCCTATCTTCAGGATCTCTAGCCAAAAGCACTGAACATTTAGGATTAGCCGCTAAGTCCTGTAAAGTATAGAAAACAACACTCTTTAGCAATAGAAGCAATCTTTTAATTTGTTTGTGGTCTAAAAGATGTTTTCATGAATTATAACTGTTAAGATGGCCGGGTGCAGGTTGAAGACATGAAAAATAAGATTTGAAATTTAATTCAAGACCTTTGACAAGCCAAAGTCGATATTGTGTGATGGATGGCCATGTATACAAATTCACAAATTCGACGTCCTATTTCTCATGAAATCAAATCTAATCTTTGAAATTTTTATATTTATCATTTTTTAACAATAAACTTCGGGGGAAGAAAAATAAAATAAAATATAGAAAGAAAACCTTTGAATGAACAGCCAAGTCGCTCACTGCTAATATAGGACATCCATTTGCATCACATGCAAAGTCAACCATAGATCCTGATGGATAACCGTCATACTTCTGCGTGACAAAAATCAAAAGACTAGATGAGAAGAAGGCAATCAAGTATATGATCAGAAAGGCAGCCAGAGAAGATTTCAATTTAATGGCTCTGTCAAGCATGAACATTACTATTATTAGTACTATTACTATTTTGTTTGTAGTTGTTGTTGTTCATAGCGAAGGGTGTTCACAGTTCCTTGGGGCATGAACAAAAGTCAACAACTAAACTTTCAAACAAAAAAAACTTCAATCTTTCCATGTCTCTCATATTTGATCAATCCCAGCATCTGTAATGTTCAAAGATGTTTTCATCTTTTTCCTAGTGAAAGCTACTCCGGACCAGGAAAGTTAATAGTCGTATACCACCATAACAATTTACAGTTTAAATAAAAGCAAAAAAGACGATTGCATCTCATGAATTACACTCAGCAATCATGTAAACTTCACACAAGATAGGGAAAAAGGTAAAAGCAATCAGTTATACAAGTCAGTGTAAGGGTAGGAGAGCACAGAAACCTTCGAGAATGTGGAGAGCGTCCCACGTAGACTACGATCAAGGACAGTTCGAATTTCTTCAACTGGTGAAAGTCTTGCAGCTTTTTCCTGCCACAATAACCCCATTAACATAAATCAATCCTCCTGAAATTATACACATTCAATTTTAAACTACCAGCAAGGGATTTTAGCTTCTAGTTTATTGGAGTTTCACAATTAAAACAAGTTTAAATTTTCGCTTACATAATTATGTTTATAAACATAGATATTCATAAAGATGTTAAATGATGAGATCATGAAACAGCTCCTAAACTGACTTCTACAAAAATCGATGAAGGTTGACTTGCAATTAAACATATACTAGAAGTTTTCAGCTTTTAATTCTTCATTTCATCTAATAACTTGTTTCCCAGAAGTGATTCTAGATAAGTGCTTCCAGAGAAGTCCATTACAAAATGGCTTAAAATACCTGATGAGCTTGAATTAATTGAAAGACATCATCTTTTTTAGTGTTAACATCACCAGAGGAAACAACCTGATTCATAAAACATAAATCACATTAATTAATTAATTCATAAACTATGATCATCATTGAAAACATATAACAAAATAATAAAATTCAGTAATTATGAGTAAATTTCAAATTTTGAAGCAACCCAGTTATTTATTAATCAATTGGGTCAAAGAAAAAAAAGGGAAAAAAAGAGAAGAGTGAAGAAATAGAGGTACCTGAGCAGTGGATTGGGAAGAAGAAGCCATTGAAAGAGAGGGAGTGAGAGAGGTGAAGGTAAAAGAGTTTGGTAAGAAAGAGATGCGTGGTTTGGGGGAGAAGGGAAGGGCATTATGGGGAATTGGGCGAAAAAATGTGGAGACTCTTGTCAATGGCGTCACCATAGTCTTCATCTTGCGGGAACACTGCAACAGCTGCACCAAATTTTTTCTGTATATTCTAATCTTTTTTGTTCTTTCTCAATTTTTTGTTTTACTATAAACTAGTAAAATGGCTTTTTTGGAAGAAAAACTTTGAACCGATTGAAAATTTATGGCTTAGTTTTTGCCAAAAAAAATTCCACAAAATTCAAACCAGTTGATCTAATTTGATTCGATCAAATTAACAATTTTATAAGATAAGAAGCTTATTTTATTAAATTTAAAAAATTAAATAACTTTTTTCATGACCTACAGAATTTTAGAAAAATAATACTAACTATTAACATTTGACACTTCCTTTAAAAAAAACTATTTGTCACTTCAAAAAAATAACATAAGCAATGCATTTTTTTTTAATATGATACTACTATGAAATAAAATAAAATAAAGTAGTTTGGTTTGACTTTCGGACTCGAGTTTGTTTTATTTAGTCCAACATAGACTCAAAAAATTTAGTTGCTCAATTGCTAATTTTTAAAATATTGTATTTTAGAATTTATTTAAAAAATTATAGATATACATTACCAAGTAGTGTTATGGAATATGCTCAATCATTATGTTATCTATGTTTGAATTGTAAAGTTTGTTGAGAAATGTTACATGTAGTTTGGATGACTTGTTTGTTGGACTATTTAAAAAACTTGGAAAGCTTAACAATTTAAATAAGAAAAGCTTGTTATTAAAAAAGTTTATTTGAATCCCTTAAATTAATGTCACGGTCATGGCTTAAAACAAAAATGAAAGGTTTCAAGTTTAAGATTCATCCACGGTAGATAAATTCTATTATGTGTTTGGGGTCTTTGGTTTGAAAATAATGTTTGATTAATATTTTGTTGTATCTTCATGTAAATTTTCTTTTTGATGAAAAATGAGTGTTATTTAAACAACTATTTAATTGACAACTTATGGATAATCTTATTTAAAATACCATTTGATTGAAAATAATGTTTGAAATATTATCATTAGTTGAGCAAAAACCAAGTTCTATTCGGCTCGAATCATTTTGAGTTTAATGCTAGACTCATTTCATGAAGCAAAGCTTGGATCCCCATGGAAAGAAAATGTTTCACTAGACCCAACCAACCTCATAATATTAATTTATTTTCCTTGTTGTCAAACGGGAACAATTACTACTCCCTCTCACACACACACACAATACAGAACAAAAGGGAACCACAACAATAACCACAAATGCAAATAAATATTTCAATTTTTGTCATCCTCATCTCATATAAAAATCTAATATCTTAGCTTCCATGATCGCACCTTCCAATTTACTAATACTATGCAATCAGAAACAGTGTAAAATGTAGATTTATTTATAATTACATTACATAGGAAGATACACAAATTAAACGACAAAGCTAAGATGTATAATATAGAATATTCAATCGGAGTGTGGAGGAGGATAACCAAGGTAGGAGGAAAGAGAGAAGAAGAAACGTTGGAAAGGAAGACAAAAGATGAGACCCAAAACGGCGTCGCTGCTTAAGATCTCAGGATTACACGCTATGTATTGACACAACCTAGCTGACACGTGCGCCACCCTCATAACCACGCCGCTGTTTAGTACCATCCTCGTTGTTTTGCGATCTGCAATTGCGTACTTTCTTCCTTCTCTTCTTCTTTGATGTTATTGGCAGTCACTTAGATCCAACACCAACAATAGATATCATGCGTGTTGTTTTCTCATCCAAAGTCAAAAAGCTATTTTCAAACATTGGAGGACGTTTCTTTATTGCACGATACCATCCAACAATAATCATTTTTTTTTTTTTGTCTTAGGACTGAGTCATGCTTACG
>Ga0315914_1010763_pt1 | contig 11240 bp, 3 predicted proteins | sample MpolenodulesMG_FD_203920 | JGI IMG/M metagenome (GOLD analysis project Ga0315914, IMG submission 203920) | Medicago polymorpha root nodule microbial communities from Los Angeles, California, United States - elongated nodules | ecosystem: Host-associated > Plants > Roots > Nodule | place: USA... | reverse complement strand
TGTTGCAAATTACCAGCACATCAAATAGAGTCGTTTCAAACTTGATTAGATCACCAATGATCTTTATGCCTGATTTGGTTATTGTCCTATGAAGGATCAATTTCAAATCCATTCCAAGTCTGGAGGAACACTGTTGCAGGCATAGCTGTTGTTCTTGTCCTGTTGCAGACACAAAACAGAGTAGTGGAGGTAGTGGTTGTACACTTCGTACAATTGTCCTTTTTCAACGCTCTCAACTGAATAAACATCCAATGCCTTCAAATTCATTTGAAACAGCCGTTGTTTTATTCTCCCAATCTTCTGTAATGATAGGCATGATTTAATCTTCATTTGAACATCATTTTGAAGTTCTTCAGTCTTCTAGCTTCTGTTGATCTTCAGCTCCTGATGATCTTCAGATGCTTCTGATGACGTCAGCTTCTGGTGACCAGTTTCTGAGGAGAGTGCTTCTGATGACGTCAGCTTTTGGTGATTAGCTTATGAGGAGAGTGCTTCTGATGACGTCAGCTTCTTCAGAACCGCTTGTCTTCAGAACCTCTTTTCTTCAGATGTTTCAAGCTTCCTTCTTGTTGATTCTATTGCTCTCATTTGTTCTTCCAGAACCTATACTTTAAAGAGACGCTAAATTTTTGTCTATTGTCCTGCACACTTGAACAAATATTAGCATATCCAATTGACAATTTTTAATACTTTGTTATCATCAAAACTTAAAGGGTAATGTTAAACACATTTTGTTCCAACATGATATAGTTGACTTTAGAAGGTTATGAAGGTTTAGTATAAAACGGAATATAAATGTTTAATAATTTTGTGTGTGAGGTGTATACTGTAAATAAAGAGTATATGGATAGAAAGATGAAACACACAAAAATTATCATGGTCCCCAGCTTAGGTGAGATTTTCCACTATGATGCTTGAGACAACCTTCTTAACTCTTGTAACTTACATTTAAGTGCCCTTTAAATTTTTACAACTGTATTCTCTAAGCCTCAACAGACTTACAACTTTTCTTGCTAAGTCATGCATGACTTTACGCTTTTCTTCCACTTAACTACACTTTACAAACGTAAAGCTAATTGAGAATTTCATTACAAGGTATTTGAGAGTTTATAAAAATGAGGAGAAGAGACTTATTTTTAAGAAGATAAGAGAGAATTGTTACACACTCTAAGATTTCATGAGTCTTGAGAACTGATTTGTGTAATCAGTGACTTGAAGAGATTTGAACTCTTTTAATAAGTTGTTTAAGTATGCTTGTTAGTTGTGTATCGTCAAGGTTATAGATCTTCCCCTTTTATAGAGTTTTGGACCTCATGTAGTTAGTAGGACCCTTCCAATATCCTTTTGTTATGTGTCCCGGTGCTTAACAACTTTTATATAAAGTTTTGGGAAAACCTTTTGTACTTCAGAATGTTTCTTCGTTCATTAGTATGAACTTCATAATGTTCATGTGTTCTCTGTGTGAACTTCAGAATGTTTTTGGGTTATTCAATATGAATTTCACAATGTTTTTATGGGTTCCACATATGAATTGTGTTCTTCGTATGAACTTTAGAATGTTTTATGGGTTCATGCATTGCTAGTTGTCTTGGATTTTGTGCAGAGAGGAAAAATGAGATGTCACTTCATGCATATGTTTTGTGAGACTTTATTGACAATGAACAATATCCTCTCACTCATGTGTCGAGTGTTCATTTGATCTGAATGCTTTTTTCCTTTTTGCTTTTAGTACTTGCTTGTACTTTCCTCTTTGTTATGAAAAATGTACGGTTGTATGAACATTTTGATGTTTATCAGACTTGCCATTTGTTCATCTTATGATGATTTGTAAGTTCTTCATTTTTTGCAATCAAATCGTCCATAGTGAACTTGAATTAAGAACAACATGTATAATAACTGCGATGATCTTCCTTCATGACTTAGAAGAATATTCCTAGTGTTTGTACTTCATTGTTCTTGTAGTCTTTATGAACAATGAATGTACTTTTTGACTTTATTCACATATATTTCTTTATTTTATTTTTTTATCCAAAGTCATAGTCCTTTTTTGTATGTACACTTGTTTATGTTACGTGTGCTTTGAATGTTTTTGGTATGATCACTAATGTATGAGTTTGTTCTTGATAAATCTTATGAGAAACCTTCTTAACCCCGATGAGGTTCATTAGCCTTTAATTTTATTTGATCTCTTGATTATTGGTTTGATTTATATTTTGTTCTTGTCTTAGTTAATCACTTAAGAACGCATATTAAATACGAATAAACCATCAAAATTCATTAATCCTTTGATCATCAATGTTTGTTTATCTTTAAAACATTTTAGGGATATTGCCTCAACAACATAAAGAGGAAGGAGGTAGAGAGTCAAAAAAAGAGAGAGACAGAGGAGCAGGAGGAAGAGTGACAGGAGAAAAGAGATACAAAGTGAAAATTAAAATTGATCAATTATCACTTACATCATAATGGTCTTTGAAATTAATCACTTACATCAAAATGATACTTTAATATAGTCACTAATTTCATGCAAAATGGTCCTTAAATATAGTCATTAATCTGAAGCAAAATAGTCATATGATGTGGTACTGATGTGTCATCCATGTTAAGGAGACAAAACAGTTACTATGTCACATCATATCCTCTACAAACACAAGTTAACATAAAGACCAATTCACTTGACATAATTCAATTTTAGGCATTCTTTGGCTTAGTCACAAATTTCATGGGATAAAAGGTTCGACCCATACAATCTCAAGATGTAAATTGGTGATTTATTCAATGAATTTTTAGAGGGTCCATAATGATGGGTGTCTCATTTTTTTAGCACCAAATTGAATTGACATCTTCATTGTATAGTAAACAAATATGGAACCTATAGAGAAAAGTGTGAGAAACAACTTTTCCCCTCACTTTTCTTAGGTCCCATCTCATGAACTTAAAATAAATAAACTTCGTTAAAAATATAATGATATATAGTTATTGATAGACACATTAAGTAATCTTTTTGAGGTGCTGAGTTCGAGAAATTTAATACTTATTGTAAAATCCTTTTGTCCCTAAGTGTAAACCCCCCTTAATATGTACATTTATTATTATATTTTTCAAATACACTGTTAATAATACTACAAATTTACCTTAAAAGATTTTTTAGTTAAAGTTTTTTTTGTTAAGGACTTTAAGTTAAAGTTAACACATATTAACATACAGATGGAAGCAGATGAAGGACAGAGGGTGGTGAGGATATCTCGGTTTAGTATAACAACTGGATTGCAAATGATGTTACACTTATCCTGCAGGTTGATGAAGATTTTCCTCTAGCTGGTCTAAGAGTCTCAGATTCCATGCGACATGACCGCAAGGAATGGAATTTACCTTTTCCACGGTCAATTTTTTTTTATCAACATGTAGTTGAACATATAGTGAACACACCATTCTACCCGTCAGTGACAACACATAAATCATATGGAAAAAAGAAAATCATGGTAAATATTATGTTCGTAGTGCATACCTTTTTTTTGTGCAAGAATTACTTAATACATCCCGCTTCAAGGTACAGGGCTTTTGGAATATAATTTGGAAGTTCAAGATTCTCCTAAAGGTAAAAAAAAATTATGTCGCAAATTTGTACGAACTGCTTAGCAACTCGTGTACGCCTAAAAGATAAAGGAGTTACATGTCCTATAAATTGTACGTTGTGTGCGGTGGACACTGAGGATACACTTCATTTTTTTTTCAATGTCCAAGTAACTAAAATGTTTGGAGTATGTTGCCTTTATTTTCTTCTATTTCTATTTTGCTACAATAAGATATTGATAGCAAGAATATTATCTTCAAAGCTTAGATGCAGCTTTATTTTGTTGTGTGTTGTGGAGTATATGGAAACAAAGAAACAATAGAGTGTGGAACGAGGTAATTGATGTTAAAGTTTATGTTGTTGAGAGAGAAAAAACTATGTTTCATGATTGGCAATATGCACTAGGATTTGTAATACATCTTGTGCACAACCGTGATAAGAAGGAAATATGAAATGGATCAAACCAGCTGAAGGAAGATTTAAGTGCAATATCTTCTTTCTTTCCCTCGAATTAGTCTCATTTTTCAGTTTCTTTGATGTTGTTAGTTCGATTTTGACCTTCTCTTTCTCTGGATCGGATCTGTTTATTGTTGGTTGAGCCTGGCCGAATTCACGTTGAATGGTGTTTGAATGAAAGCCGAGTTTGGTTTGATTAGTGTATGGAGGGTTAGCTCGAATCTGATAGTGTTGATGTTTGGGTTTGTTTGTTGGACCGATTTGACAGAAACATGGTGATTAGTAGTTTGTGTGTGATTTGGGAGGCAGTCGTTGATTGGGTCTGATGTGACTCGTGACCAGTGATTGGTGACTCTGACCGATGTGCCTGCATTTATGACAGTCTATATATAGATTGTCATATCAGGGTTAGGTGGACAAGTGCCTCTCTCTGATTGGCCAGATTGGATCGGACCAGTAGCTGACTAACATGTGGACAAGGACTGTACCCAAAGACTTAATAATAAAAGACGGTTTAATAAAAGAAAGAAAAATGGATTAAATGAATAAAAAATAAATAAAAACGAAATTACTAAATAAATAATAAAAAATAAATCGGTTTTAATTAAAAGGAAAAAATATTAAAAACAAAATAAAACATTTACAAAAGAATAATAAATAAAAAAACTGTCCCTTTCGGTAACAAAAAATGAGGTATTTTAAAATACCTCTCTGCCGAAATTTCGTCTGAGACGACGAAATTACTCTGCTTTTAAAATACCAATAAAATGTTTTAATTATTTAAAATACGAATAAAAAATTTAACTGATCAAAATTTGGGGAATGACAGAGTTTGTATAAGGGATGATACATGCACTTTTGTTTTGGAAAATACTGAATGGTTTACCCTAGTATGTGAGGTATATGTTGACGAAGCTCTTGGATTGTTATCAGCTTTAGAATGGGTTCATCAATTACACTTCGGATCTATCAATTTTGAGCTTGATGCCAAAAAAGTAGTGAGTAGTTTTTCATTCGCACGTCAGGACGTTACAGAGTTTAAGATGATTATTCATAATTGTAAAACTATCTTTGAACAATATCATGTCAACTCTAGTGTTGAATTTGTGAGGAGACAAGCAAGTGAGACAATTCATAAATTAGCTAAGGTGACGCAGTACGGAAGCGTAGGGTTTGCAAGCGACAAACTTGTGAAAATAGGGTTGCAAGCGACAAACCTATCAAAATAAGGGTTTCCGGAATCCACCAGAATTAAGAGAAAAGTCTCGAATGTTAATAATGAATAAAAGTCTACCTCTTATCTATCACTCTTATTTGTTACATCTAAAAACCACTTCTACTACTACTTTGTTGATGTCAACGACCTTATTATTATTCTTATCTTATTTTAATTCAACTTATTATTGTTTGTTGATCCTTTTTTTTTCAATGTTAATTCACCGATTCATGTCTTGTTGTGGAAAATATATGAGCCAATTTGAGATAAAATAAGCAGCTTAGATGTTTTTGTCATTGGTTGGTCTCTGAAATTGTAAAATCAAGTAGTTTCTTTTATTTAATTAAGTTTAAGGGTAAAACAGTAAAATAATTTTAAAATCCCTCTCCCTCCCTTCCCCTCCCCTTGCGAACCAAACACGTTTTTAATAAAATATCTCCACTCTCCTCCCCTCCGTTAAAATCCCTCCCCTCTCCTCCCCTCCTAATTCTCGAACCAAACGGACCCTTAGGCTACATAAGTTCTGCTTATATAGTGATAGAAATAACAAACCCGTGGGCCGAAATAATAATAGAAAGTTCTAGAAAATTACTAAGATTTGGCTAAATAATAAATACTACTAAATTACTAATAAAATCCTCCTGCATCATAAGGCGACTACATTCTCAGCTAATTTCCAAATTTTGGTAGAAATATCAGATTGTATTGAACACATTTGAAGTAATGAAATGTTATAAACTTTTTTCCTTAAAAAATATGCTTAATTGCATGTTTGGTCCCTTATGTATATTTTAGGTTTCAATTTGGTCCCTTATGTTTTAAAAGTTTCATGTTGGTCCCTTACGTTTTAAAGGTTTCAAGTTGGTCTAAAACGTTACTCACATTGGAATAAGTTAGTCCCTTCCGCGACATGATATTAGGTTTAATAAAACGAAAAAAATTAAAAAGAAAAACGTTTTAAAATTGATTTACTAAATAAGTTAAATTACATCACCCATTTGCCAACCCGAATCTTTAAACGGTCAAGTGACGAAGGGGCTGACTTATTCCAATATGAGTAATGTTTTGAACCAACTTGAAACTTTTAAAAATAAGGGACCGACTTGAAACTTTTAAAACATAAGAGACCAACTTGAAACCTAAAATAAACATAAGGGACCAAATATGCAATTAAACCTAAAAAATACAAACGATACTATATAAAGATCTTCACACAAAATGAACACCTTAAATACGCTATCTTTTTTTAAAGAAAATGTTAACATTTGCACTTAGAACACAAACTAAAGAATCAAATGTAAAAATTATGTCTTGAAAATTGTGCCAAATTAATTCTCAAAAAGTTAAAAACTATTAATGGAATCGGTAACATGTATTTAAAGAGAACAATAAATACTTATAATAAACAAGAAATATTGATATTACTCCTAAACTCATTTACTTACCAATAATAAACAAGAAATATTGATATTACTCCTAAACTCATTTACTTACCACATAAACACCGAGTTTTATTTGTAGATGCCGACTGTTATTTGTGAGATAACAATATTGATCATTTTTCCTCTCAAAAAATATTCATCATTTGTGTAATTAATATTTGATAGTTTTTTATCAAGTAGTTTAATGTTTACAAATTTATCTTTTAAAATGAACAAGTGAGTTACTTGAATTTAAACTCCGGCGCAATGTTCAACTAGTTCTGGATAGTTGTTTAACCAAATAATGATAATCATTTGTGTAATTACTATTTTTTCTTACCATAGCGACTCTCCTAAATCAGAAAAGACCTCGTTTGTCTTTATTACATACACATTGACCTCAATTTGAGATGCCCCTCATCAGCAATTGGGTGATGCTTACCTATTAAGTTATGTCAATTTTGTGAACATAAATTTCTTTTCCTAATTTAAAAATTATTATTATTTGACAATTTTTGAACATTGAATTTACTATTGCACGTGTATGACTTTTTTTCTATTTTCTAGGATATTTCTAGTTCTAGATAGACTAAGTTTTTGTCGCATTATTCTTCAAATGACCAACAAATAATAACACACTACCCGTGGCTGCCAAGTTACGTACATAGCAATATCATTGAATTGAACAAATTTATCTTTTTGGCTTGATTTAAGGCTAGGTGTCACAACATAGAGAGACATCACATTATGTTATGTTCTTTCGTAGCACCTTCCAAACTATGCGTCAAGTTCAGTCTATTTTTATTTTCTAATTTCTAACCTCGTGACTTTGGTAGAGAATCGTCCATTGACTAAAACTTTTTATTTTGCACTATACGTGATGCATTTTTTTTTCAATGAATCTACATATTAGGGTAAAATAAGCCGATAGAGTTTCATTCAACTTAACTTTATAAATGTTAGTTGTGTTTTTTTTCTTAAATAGGTCTTTCGTCCCTGCAAATATAGGTCATTTGAATTTTCGTCCATGAAGTTATTAATCCTTCCAATATGTCACTGCAAATATTAATCATTTGAAAAATGGGTCTAATTACATCTGATTAGTAACTTCAGGGGCGAAAATTCAAATGACCTATATTTGCAGGGACGAAAGACCTATTTAAGCCAACCACCTCGCCCAATCATCACTTACCACATGGGCACCACGTCGCTAATGACAGTCCACCTAACAAAAAAATCTGATTAGGACCAAAAGTCAAATGATTAATATTTGCAGTGGCAGATTGAAAGGATTAGTAACTTCAGGGACATAAATTCAAATGATTTATATTTGCAGGGACGAAATACCTATTTAAGCCTTTTTTTTAACAAATCAAAATGAAATATATTAAAATCAACGGGTTATTCCTCCAACATAAGGTGTGTCAAAGAAGATAGCTAATAATTACATCAGAGTCTGAAACAGAAGTAAAACGTTAGCCAACACCCAAGCATAACAATGGGTTCTGACATCAATCATGAAACTTAATATGATAAACAACAAATTGTGTTTTATACCACCAAAAGGAGAGAAGCTTGATGTTTTCCAAGAGCTGATAATCCCCGCAACCGGTAACACACAGCTGAGCATCATGCTGAATAATCCCCCTTCGAAATAAATTAGCCTTCGTTAGCAATTTGTTTCGAAATAGGCGCCAACCAAAAATCGAGACCTTTAGAGGAACATTTTTCCTCCAAATGAGAGCCACAGATACCACTGGAGTAGTAGAAACAGAAGCCATCCCACTTGTAAGCGTGTGATAAGCCCCTTTAACAGTATAACCGATTGCCGGGTCAGGAATCCAAGACCATACATCATCAACATTAACCTGCAACACAACAGTCAATAATAACGACCTACACTCCTATAACAACTCCTCCTCCCACACTTGTAACCTTCGTCTCCACCTCCATGCCTCCCTTCCTACATCCCAACCTAAATCATTCATTTGCGCCACCATCAATAATTTGTTTTCAGATAAATCAAACAAACGACGGAAGCGAACCTGAAGAGGGACCTCACCTAACCACCTATCAAACCAAAATAAAGTACTTGAACCATTTCCGACTTTTAAACATAAATTATCATGAAACCAAGTACTCACTGCTGAACCAACACCATCCTGAATGTTTGTTATCTCCCTCCACCAAACCAACCCCTCCCTACCACCAGCCTGCAACCGCCCCCCACTAGGCCATATCTAGCAGCCAACAACCTAATCCACAGACTGTGACTCTCCGACACCTGCTGCCAACACCACTTACCCAACAACATCAAATTAAACTCCTTAAGTTTCCTTACCCCCAAACCACCAACCTCCTTCTCCAAACAAATGGAGTCCCAATCAATCCATGAAATTTTCCTATTATCCTCACCCAAAATTAAAGTATCATATGCAAACTGTAAGTGAGAAACAGACAAGTTCTAACACGGGCCAACTTTATAACGAGAAATTAAGGTTAGTTGTGTTTTAAACTCGATCTAAGCTAGACTCAATTCATGCTCGCGGAAAATTCTGTTCACCAAATTAGTCTAAATCTTACAATAATCAAAAGTTAAAATTACTTAACTTGATCAACTCAATTTTAGTAGCTGTTAAAAGATGATTTTTTTGCTGAAAATTTAATTTTTATTAATGTGACATTGTTGGAAGTTTGATTTCAGCTGAAAATTTAAGGTTTTTTTAGGGGGGTTGGGGTTGGACTCAAGTAATTTAAGATAAAGAAGTTAAAGAAGCTTTATGAGTTATTGTTTTAACGAGTTTATGAATTGTTTTATTCTTAACGTCTTGGAAATAAAGAAGAGAAATGTTAATTTTTTAAAATGTTGTTGTATTTTGATAAAAGTTGTATAAACTCCTTAAAGTTTGAAAAGGAATCAATTTTTTTAACAACTTGAAGATATTTTTCAGAGTAAAAATGACTGTATTGAATTTTGAGCTTACAAGATGTTTTTGGAAAATATTGTAAAAACAAAGGAGATTATCGTGAAACATTTTTAGAAAAATATTACTCCCTCCGGTCACTAATATAAGTAAAAGTTAACTTTTTAGTTTCATTCAATAAATGATGTATGTGGTCTATATATAGACCACATACACATTTATTGAATGAATCTAAAAAGTGAATGTTTGCTTATAATAGTGACCGGAGGGAGTACAAGAAAACGTTCAACTTTTAAAAAATTCATTTGGAAGAAGATTTCTTTTCTCATAAGTCTTGGAAACCCTAGAATTTAATTTCTATATTTAAATGGACTGTTTGGAACTTTTTGAAAAAAAGTAATTTCATAAGTTGAGTAGTTCTTTTAAAAAATAATTTGAGTATAAGATTTTTACCGAAGTGTTCCGACCTAGAGAGATCCCTGATTAAACATATGCATTTTGTGTTGAGTTGGTTTGAAAGAAAATAAACCCTATGTTTGAGTATGGTGTAGACGATTTATGGTCTAGTGTGAGATTTTCAGGGGGGTTTCTTTTATCTTAATCAATTGTTTGATCTAAGGTGTGAGACGTCTATAATGAGATAAATGTGTTTTGTTTAAGGACATTTTGTAATTACAACATGACACAATTGTTAGGAGTATATGCTTCATTGACGAAAGGACTAACTAGAGAGAGATTTCATAACACATCGATTAAGATGGAACTATTGTATGTGGAAAAATCAACCACTCTTGATGATAATCCGACCCAAATGACTTGAGATCCCAATAAATAGTTAAATGGGCAATAACAAGTTGTGAAGTGATATGAGGTAAACATGTTGTACTATTTCATGAGAGGCATGACTCTAAAGCAATAAGATGATGAGATAAAAGGAAACTCTTAATGAGATTTATACTCTATATGCAGTGGAGTAGCTAGCTACATGAGATCTCTTGATAGCCTCACCTTGATGAATGTGAAAGTGGGACTGCTTCCTATGGAATTATATACAAAATTATAGAGCATTCATTAAATCAGGATTGACGTGCAGAACCTTTAATGTACGAGCTTTTTTAGAATACACCTAAAAACAAATTGTGTGTGTTTTAATGTTACAAATAGAGTTCAAGACTACAAGTCACTCTAGTAAAATCTGAATATCGTGGTGTATTATTTATTACTTTTTACTGACACAAAACCTTAAATTAGTTTTTTTATTTATTTTTGGTTTCAGTACACTTCATCACCATGTAAGTGTTTTGCATGTGTCAGCATGCGTTTCACCCACACCAATGCATGCTAAACACACACTTGTGTGTGTCCTCCTATAGTCAACTCTTATATGAGTTGTTGTTTAATGAGGCAAAATCATACAATTGGTTTTCTAACAATCAAATGATCTAAGTTATCAGTTTTGTAACCTAACTTGGATCCTCGCCTATATAAAGAGCTCATCTCCCTCACTTTTACTCACACAAAACTCGACAACAAGTGATTTTTTTTATTCTTTCTCTTATGCTTGATGCACTTTTGTGCCACTACTCCATTTTTTCCCTTCGGAATTAAAAAGTGGTCTTAAGACCATGGTCGCTTTTGAGAAATTTAGCCCC
>Ga0315914_1010762_pt1 | contig 11241 bp, 8 predicted proteins | sample MpolenodulesMG_FD_203920 | JGI IMG/M metagenome (GOLD analysis project Ga0315914, IMG submission 203920) | Medicago polymorpha root nodule microbial communities from Los Angeles, California, United States - elongated nodules | ecosystem: Host-associated > Plants > Roots > Nodule | place: USA... | reverse complement strand
GTTTCTTTCGAAGACCATATGACATATTAAATTAATAGTTGAGATCACTCATAAATATATTTCATATTGATTGGTTCCATTTTTCATGTAAAATATAATAATCATGCTAAAATCATTGAATTGCGATGATTTTAATATTGTTATTATTTCAATACCATTGACTTTGCTACAACATATTGTAGTCTTCGTCGTTATTCTTTTCCTTGCAGTGTTTGTAAGTGGAACCCTGCTTGTGCGCGTCATTTGCAACAACAGTGCTTAAACTAGAAAATTATCTAATTTTGTTTATTTGATTAGGCAATGGAACTCATATTTGTATTATTGGACCTCTTTTATGGGTTATGCTTTATTGCTACACTAAACTATACCTGCTATGACGATTCTCCTAATTAACTCTATGTTCTAGATTTAGTTGGCATAGTTGTCTAGAATAGACTCTCCATATACATCCTATACTAAATTTGTCTATTACATTAAGGAAGTTGTGTGCTTTTGTCGGTCTCTCATTTTTCTCATTTTATGTTTTGTCCAAATTCAGCTAGGTAGTAGTGCAGATGCTGGCACAATTGTTGCTATATTAGGGTGCCTTTCTAGAGCTCCCAGGTTACCGAGCATGGATTGGGGGGTAATTATTAGGCGTTGTATGAGATACGAAGCCAAGGTTACTCAGTCGTTATCAACAGATTCTGATTTGAAGAAAGGAACGCTAAGGGAGGAATGTGTGTTGTTTGCAATAGCTCATGCAAATCAATTTGACTCGCTGCTAACTTTTCTTGATGAGCTGTCTGACTTATCCAGATTAAAGACACTTGAAATAAATTTACAGTGTTGTCTGCTAAATCATCTAGCAGATCTTGTAAAAGTATTTTCAAGCTCCAGGCTTGAGAAGCTATTTGGTGATGTGGGTTATCACTTTTCTTCATTGAATTCATGCGAAGAGTATGAAACCTACGAAAAATGCTTGTTGCGCCTTTCCTGCTGGAAGGGACTCTATGAGTGCCTAGATGAAGTTCCCGTCGACACATCGGGCCACATATCCCATGTTGAGAGATGCATGGAGGTTCTATTTACCTTATTACCAGTTGTGAAATCTTCTGGAAGTGTAGTGTCAGGCGACACAAGTTCTGTAGAGGAGTGGTCTGAGGCTGTAAGATGCTTAGGGAAGGCTCCACAGGGTTGGCTATTGGATTTCCTGAAGGTATGCATTGCGTCTCTTTGTCAGCTTTTCTCCCTCAAAACAATTATTTTGAAATGTTATGCTAAGTTAGTGCTCCTTGGCATTGATTCTTACTGATTGAGGTCAAGCTTATTGGATACAAAATGCCTGTAAGTTTGTTTAAATCATGTGAACAAAGTGGTCATCTGTATGCACAGGTTTCACAAGAGGAGTTTGTTCAAAGTGCGTGCAAATCTACTGAAGTCAAAAAGAAGGTTCATGCTAAGATTAAGCTTGTGAAAATTGGTTCTCTTCCACCAACTGAACTAGGAAAAATGAAATCCTTCATATTGAACTCCAAATCACAAGGTGAGTATTCAGCTCTGCATAGTAATTCGGATTGATTGGGACTGAATCAAATCAGATTGTTAGAAACTTAGAAATATATTGAGCTGGAAATGTCGATGCTAAAGATTAACTTTTTGCAGGATTCTGGGATGTCCTCTTGGAAGTTGCGGCTGTTTTATATCATGCAGAGATAAGTTTCAAAAGACAGTGGCTTATTGAAACTCTTGAAATTAGCTGTGTATCCAGTTTTCCTTCTGTGGTAAGAAACTCGAGATTGATATCTTTATTAAAACTTATTGGGTAGTATTTATCATGCATATCTTGCATGTCCAATTTCAAATTTGTCAGCAACAATTTGGATCACATGTTCATTTATTAAGAAAATTGTCAGCCAATATTTCATTTATTTGAAAAGTGTACTATACATTAATTAAATTATAAAAAATTACATTAATTTTAAGACTTTTCGTTTGAAAGCAAAATTATCTTGGTTTACTGTTAAATTATTTAAAAAAACTTTAGGGGATAAATTTCAAATGAAAAAACTGATATATCCATCTCTTCCATTTTTTTTTTTGAACAAACTAAAATCATCTCTTCCATGATTCTGCAGGCACTGCAGTTTCTTGGTCTGCTATCTGCTACCTGCTGCAAATATATGCCCTTTATGATTGTGGACCAACAAACGGTACTAAATGATCTACCAGTCACCCTTGTGTCTCTTTTAGCCGATAAAAACTGGAATATTGTTGCAGAAACTGTAGTTTCCCATCTCTTTTCATCGACAGAACGTATATATGATTGGACAATGCACATAGCAGATGGCTCTTATGTTCAAGGTTCACAAACCATTGATGAAAGTGAGAATCATATTGCTACTTTTCTACTGCAAGTGATGCATCATACCTGTGTATTATTAAAAGGGTACTTGCCATTAGATAAGCAGCTTAAGCTTGCCGGCATGGTTGTTGCTTGAAAGAAGATTTGTCACAATAGTTACATTATGTTGACACTACAATAGGAAGCTTGTTGTTATATAATGTAAAGCATCACAAACGTGGAGTATTTTTTTCTGAAATGACCCAAGTTAGCTAAAGTTTGAATTCAAACTTCTTTAACTCTTAGCTCAAACCAGTTGAGTTACTAACTTAGTCAAAAGTTGTAATACATCAATAGTGGGTCTGAGCAGAAGCAGTTGTAGATATACTATTTACTTGTCCAACTGAGTTATATTGAGCAGAAGCAAATTTCTTAGACATTAGTGCTATACTTGGCATTACTTGCAAAGATGTGTAATGCATTTCAGAGTTCAGAAGAAGAAATTTTAGTGTATTTTGTTTATGAAATCTTGATTTCAGAGTTGAATTGATGCTTCCATTAAAATGCCAGTTACGAGTATATGCATATCTTTTTTTGCAATTTTTTAAAGTGTACGGTAGTCATTTCTTTTCTACACGTTCATGCAATCATATTTAATTATTATGCAACTTTTTTGTACTATTTTTAAAACATCTTCATATTTAACTATGTAATGAAATATGATAATAAATGCATACAAATTAAATCGTATTTTTAATATAAACTACAAAAACTTTATAATGAAGAACACAAGATGTGGAAGTGATCTTCTAACTTAAATTAACATATTTATCCAAACATTCAAAATAAAAAGATGTACCCTACTGAATAAATATTGAAATTTCAAGAGAAACTTCAAAAATTGACAATCATGCTTCAAAGTAAAATACTATAAATTTCATATATTTTAAGCATTTGGCTCCTCCAAATTGGATGAATCATGAAATGCGGTCTCTCAAATTTATGAAGCAGCAAAAATAGTATTTAAGTTAAAAAACTAAAAATTACTCCTTTTAAGAATTCAAATTTAAAAACTAAAATTTTCTTTTACAATGAATAAAATCATCGAGTGATATATTTACTAGATAAAGGTCATTTGATAGTTCACTTCACTTACGATTTGATTTTGAAAATGAGTTTAATATTTATGCATTGTAAGTTAAACCAAATTTACATTAATTAGATATATGTGCAAATTTGAAAGTGTTATGAGAAATTTCAAACATTTGTCAATGAATGTTGATTTAGTTGTGTCAAAAAAGAATGTTGATTTAGTTGGTTATGAGTTACTCATCTATATAGTTGTACGTTCAAATCTTCATTGTCGATATGAAAAACTCTTTAGCTGATGATCAATTAGTTTTCATTGAACCTTAAATTTGCTCTAACTCTAATGAGCTTCTGAAATTCAACTCATCTAAACTTTTTTCTATTAAATAAAAGAAATATCAAACATCTCTAATGATAAAAGACTTTTATCGTTCGAGTCGAGGATTATGATTAACTCATCTTAACAAAATTCCTTATATAATACAATGTATAAATTAAGCCTTCTTAAAACATTTTAAAAATGAAGAAAAAAAATATTATTCATTTTTATTTCAAAATAAACATAGTCAAATACTTTTGAATTTTTGACACAGAACACTCCTACATTCTTCACTCTGCCGCCATGCAAGCTCATCGCCGCCGTGCGTGGTCACCGGCGATCAAAGGTTTCACTATTCCTCAAATCTCAAATTCAATCTATTCCCTTTCTCATTCAATTTTCACAAAGTATTCATCATTTTCTTCTTCTTCTCTTATTCTACATGATTCTGATTCAAACCCAATTTCAAGTCCATTTTACAATCTTCTCCCACCGACCCAAAACCCTAAAAACATTGTAAACCTCATTTCAACAGCCCTCAAACAAAAAAGTTTCCATCTTTCTCATTTTCAAACCCAATTCAAAACAATTCTCCCTCATTTGGGTACCCATGAAATTTCTAGGGTTTTGATTAGATCACAATCTGATGCTTCCTCAGCACTCACATTTTTCAATTGGGTTAAAAATGATTTAAGGGTCACACTTAGTTTGCATAATTATTGTTTAATTGTTCATATACTTGGTTGGAATCAAGTTTTTGATCAAGCCATGAAATTGTTGTGTGAATTGATGCAATTGAACAATGTGAATGTTGTTTCTAATGATGATGTTTATAAGTGTTTGATTGATTGTACTGAGGATTGTAATTGGAATCCTGTGATATTTGATATGCTTATTAAGGCTTATGTGAAATTAGGTATGGTTGAGAAGGGTTTAGAGACTTTTTGGAAGAATGTTGAAGGTTGTTTTGTTCCTAATGTTGTTGCTTGTAATTGTTTGTTGAATGGTTTGTCTAAGGTTAATTATATTGGTGAATGTTGGGAAGTGTATGAAGAAATGGGGAGGCTTGGGATTCATAGGAACAGTTATACTTTTAATATTATGACGCATGTTTTGTGTAGAGAGGGAGATAGTGATAAGGTGAATGGATTTCTTGAGAAGATGGAGGAAGAAGGATTTGAACCGGATTTAGTTACGTATAATATACTTATTAATGGTTATTGTAAGAAAAGAAGGTTGGAGGATGCATTTTATTTGTATAAGATTATGGGCATTAGAGGTGTGGTTCCTAATTTGATTTCGTATAGTGCGTTGATGAACGGTCTTTGTAAAGAAGGCAAGATTAAGGAGGCTCATCAACTTTTTAATCAGATGGTTCAAAGAGGGATTGATCCGGATGTTGTGTCGTATAATACACTTATATCTGGTTATTGTAAAGAAGGTGGTAAGATGCAAATGTGTAGATCACTATTGCATGAAATGATAGGAATCGGGATTTGTCCAGACAATGTTACTTGTAGGATTGTTTTTCAAGGATATGCAAGGGAGGGAAAGCTTTTATCGGCGTTGAATATGGTTGCGGAACTTCAGAGGTTTGGAATTAAGATCCCTGAAAATTTATATGATTATCTCTTAGTTGCATTGTGTAAAGAAGGTCGACCGTTTGCGGCACAAAGTTTTCTGGTAAGGATATCTCAAGATGGCTATGTGCCTGAAATGAGTACTTACATTAAACTTGTAGAGTCTCTATGTACATTCAATAATGTTGAAGAGGCATTGATATTGAAATCTGAGTTGACAAACAAGAGTATGAAACTGAATCTCACTACCTATAAAGCTATCATAAGCTGCTTGTGTAGAATAAAGAGGACTTCAGAGGCTGAAAACTTGTTGGAGGAAATGGTTAGTTTAGGTATTCTACCTGATTTAGAAATAAAGAGGGCATTAATAAATGGATATTGTGAAGAAAACGATGTTGATAAAGCTGTGTCATTATTGAAATTCTTTGCCAAGGAGTTTCAAGTTTACGATACTGAAAGCTACAATGTAATTGCTAAAGTCTTTTGTGAGGTTGGTAATGTGGCTGAGTTGATGGAGCTTCAAGATAAGCTGGTCAAGATAGGGTTTGTTCCAAATAGTTTAACATGCAAGTATGTTATCCGAGGATTGCAGAAAGGTATGGAACTCGATGATGATGATATATCGAACGGCGACATGCTTGAAGTCTAAGTTGTCTCAACCTAGGATTGCGTCTGACAACTCACCTCGCTTTCTGAATGCGGCCAAACTGACGGTATGATAAACTTTCTGTTGGACATCATGTTGTTGTTGTTGTTATTATTATATTCGGCTGTAATTATTATGTTATTAGGCAAGAACGAACAGTTATTATGTTTTAGGCAGCAGTTATGTAATTAGACAGACAGTTAGTAGTTATGTAATCAGATCGGCAGTTATCTATTAGACAGATTTTAAATAAATAGGACACTGAAGGAAGAAAACAGTAGGCATTTCATTTGGGACTGGGAGAGACCAAGCTCTCAAATTCTTGGAGGGAGAGACCCAAGACTCTCGAATTCCTTGGGAACCTATTGTGTGATCATATTCTATAATCAATAAAAGTAAATTATTTTTATTATATTTCTATGTTTGGTACCAGTTTCTATCACTTTCCTAATTTTGTAACATATAATCGCCTAATTCACAGCTATGGCCGCACAAACTACCTAAAGGAAGCACTGAATGTCTTCAATCAAATGCAGGAGAAGCGATGTGAGCCTGATCGTGTCACTTACTGCACGCTCATCGATATCAATGCAAAAGCTGGATATCTTGATGTGGCCATGTCCATGTATGAAAGAATGCAACAAGTTGGCCTATCTCCTGACACGTTTACTTACAGTGCGATGATCAACTGTTTGGGAAAATTTGGTAATTTAGCTGGCTGCTGACAGACTATTTTGTGAAATGGTTGATCAGGGTTGTGTTCCTAATATTGTCACCTACAATATCATGATTGCTTTGCAAGCTAAAACAAGGAATATGAGGCAGCATTGAAACTATATCGTGACATGCAGAATGCGGTATTTAGACCCGACAAAGTTACATATAGCATTACAATTCTATATGTAACTTTTTTTTTATATAGCATTGTAATGGAGGTGCTTGGTCACTGTGGATATCTTGAGGAAGCAGAAGCAGTCTTTGTTGAGATAAAGCAGAAGAATTGGGTACCAGATGGACCTGTTTATGGTCTTCTGGTAGTTCAACGGGGAAAGGCTAGAACCTGTTTATCTACCAACTTGCAATTCTCTCCTCAGTGCATTTCTCAGGGTGCATCGATTGCCATATGCGTCTAATCTTCTCCAAAGCATGGTAGCACTCGGCCGAAGTCCTTCTTTGCAGACTTATACTCTACTTCTCAGCTGTTGTACAGAGGCACAATCACAGTATGATATGGGATTTTGTTGTGAGCTGATGAAAGTCAGTGGCCATCCTGCTCATGTATTTTTACAGTCAACGTTGGCAGCATGGCCCGACGGTCAAAATGTGAGGGATCATGCAAACAAATTCTTGGACCTGATGCATTCAGAGGATAGAGACGGCAGACGAGGATTTGTAGATGCAGTGGTGGATTTTCTTCACAAATCTGGACTCAAAGAGGAAGCCGGTTTTGTGGGGTTTTGTTAAGCCCAACCCCACATTCTAAGAAACTATCTAAGCACTTGGAGAACCGAACCTTATACAGCTATTGAGGGGGAAGAATCGAGTCACTTAAATGCTTCACTGAGCATTCCTGATTTTGATCTGAGACTTGAACACTCTGTAATATCCAATTCGCTATCATAGTATTTATGCTGTTAGCTGAAGTCCTGATGAGAACCATTAAGCTAACTTTGTTTTCATTTGATCACTTTGTTTTCATTTACATGTTAACATAGTGCAAAACTTTGAACTGGTATTAACATTATTGAATGGTTATCCTCTTTATTAATACATTCTCAATACACCAAGTAAAATCTGATAAAGTAAAAGGCAAACATTGCATAGAAGTCAAACATTGGTGTTTGAAAGTAATTCTCAAGTCCTTGTTGACAATGTTCTTACTAGCTCAGAAGGTTTGCCTGAGTTTAATGTTTTTGGTTGCTAGTATTAGGCATTTGTTTATCTTCGAGTTCCAACTTTGAGAAAAAGTTTGTTATGCGTCAAGCGAATATGGTTGCTCATATCATTGCTAGAGCGGCTATTTCTTGGACTAGTCACTATATCTTTGATTTTCTTCCTCCTTGTATTGCATTGACCAATATTTAACAAATGATGAATTGTTTTTAGTTTGATTTTTTGTAAGTATGAACTGTTGTATCGATAAAAATTTACAAATATCTTATTATGTTGATAAAAAAATGTTAAAAACTAATTATTAAACAACTTTTATGAGATCAATTAACATCATGAAGTTTGTCACCAAATCCCAACCGTTCATGCATAGTTAATCAAAGGCTAAAAACCAACCACTTGAGAAACTTGCATGACATCCTGAAGCTCATATCAAGCAGTTGCAAATTCCGGTGCAAGACATCTATCTAAAACTTGAATCATGTTTAGATATAGAGCATTATTTGCTTCACCTTGATTTTAGCATTGCAAATATGAATTAAAACATCTACTTGGTCAAGTAGCCTAATAGTTAGACTCTCACACCTTAATTGTGGAGGAGTAAGTCGAATTATAATTGAGAATGGACTAGTGATTATTAAAAACCGTTATAATATATGCTTACATGACAAGATAATGAATATTTATTGAATGATAGTGTAAAATTATTTAGTTATCTTATATATATATATATATAGAGAGAGAGTTTAATAGTGGTGGATTGACGGTTCAAAACAACTTTGTACACACATCCAATCAAAACATTCTGAATCGTCACATCAATTAATGATTTTAACTTACTTGGGCCAAATGTGGCAATTCATAATATTTTGATTGGTTATGTGCGCAATATTGTTTTGAACCATCAACCCACCACAATTAAACTCATATATATATATATATTTCCTCTAATTTCAATATTGCAAGCAAAAATTATTGACAACATGAAGACTATTCATATTTAAAGGATAATTGTCATTTTACAATATATTGACAACATTGTTAAGTATTATATTTGAAGGTTATGTTTTATTCTTTCAACAAAATATTTGTATCTATCATGGAGAATTTCAAATAAAAGCTATGTGTTAATACGGTATTAAATGCGTAATGGAGCATTAATGGATTTAATTAATATTAATGATTTTTACACTACCCTTATATAACCCAATCATGTGTGTTTTATTACAGCATGCAAACCCAATCCAATTACGATGCCTTCACGCCGCCGATTCCTCCCCGTCGATGCAACGACCAATTGACCACCACGCTCTGCCGTCATAGATGAATCAATCGAAACTCTTTCGATTTGCCGCTTTTAGCTTCTCAGCTTTTGCCGCTATATTCTCGATTCTAACGGCAAAACCTCGTAAGGATTACGAAGAAATACCCACTTTTCTTTGCGGGTTTCTGTTTGTGTGGCTGAACATTGGATCATCTGGAATGTTCATCAGCATAGCATGTGCATTTCGAAGTTCGTTAGGTATCGGTTTACGATCATTATGTACTTGATCTTGAATGTTGTCATCAATTTGTAATTAAAAATGTGCTCATCATTGACATCATAATTATTCCAAGTTCCTCAGCATGTGCTCACCATTGACATCATGTAGAGATTCAAATGTAGTCACATTAAAAACGTGTTCATTGAAAACATATCATAATCATTCCATTTATGGTGTAAACTATGATGTTTACCATAACAACAAACAAAAATATTTGCTCTCGGAATATCTCAAAACAACTCATATGCATTTTTGTTTGTTGCATACTAATTCGTATTTTAATCTCTTTACACACTAAATTCATTCTTGTGTGTTTTGCATACTTAGTTGTTTCCATTCATGCATGTTTGTATTGTACACAATCCATTTATATTAATCGTAATATGTAATTAGACAAGAGAGTACTTTATCTATGAATATCTGCTAATCAAGTAATTTTTATGATTCAAGATCAATTTGAAAAGATAATTAATTTTTCGTTAAAGTGTTTGTTTGAACTGCTTCTAAACATAAGTTCACAATAAACATAAATGCTTAGTTCTCAAACAAATAAGTAAATTATTAATTATGCCAATGATATCTAAAAAATACATAACATGGTTAGAGTAGTAAAATAAATATACTATCAATTACATTAAACTTATCTTCTGCAATAGTTATTATTTCTAAACACATTTTTTTCAAAGATCTAAACACAAATTTTATATCTTTCATATTTCACTCAATTTATATAAACTCAAGCTTGTTAATATAAATATCCAAAAATAACAACATGATCATTTAAAATATTAAGTTACCATTTGTGAGACTCAGATGGAGAAAGAACAATGACGAGAGTGGGGTATAATTAAAGAAATTTAGTTTAAATTTAATTGGCTAGTTTTTTAGGAAGATGGAGTTAATTTCGAGCAATAGGTGACTTAAATACTAAAGTTGAGAGGATATAAGGAGAGCTAGTATTGAAAAAGTAATTTCATTAAAACAAAATTTATCACATAATTATGTGTTTGTTAGTTATTACTATGAGATTTTATTTAAAATTATGTGTTTGATTTAGATCTGTCCCAGACTTTTTTTTATTCTATATAAGTTCAAATCCTGCAAAACTTTGTCAGGTACATCCACATCTGTTTCCTCGCTCTTAAGAAGAGCACTAAGCTCCAACTCTATACAGTAGGAAGAAAAGTCACATTGCCTACTGTCCTACACGTATAGAAGAAAAATCACATTGCATAGTGCCTACTCACATGGTCTCATCAGCAGAGCATGATGAAACATCACATACAATATATTGTTTGCTCAAGACTTGTCCATAACTAGCAATTATCATTATACCATCGAGGAGATCTCTGATCTGTCGTTTATAATAATTTATAGTTAATAAAATTACCACACAAAGCATTCGTGAGAGAGTATTTCATCAAATTACCTCCAATCGAGTATCATCCCCCAGATTCTCGTCTGTTAGGCTTTTTCCTAAGCATAACTTGATGACATCTATCACAGGCCCATCTATCATGAACCCGAAGGTGCACTTGTCTGTATCAATTTTTATGAACAATCTGAGGAGAAAAGGTTGGTTCAGTTCATAATTATAATCAAAACATCAATGTTGTTTGGTTCAGTTTATGACCATTGCACACCCTAGTTACAGGTTGAAAATATCACCGATATTCAGAGAGAGTCCGTTCTGAGTATTGCGAATGCTCTGGAATAAACCAGTTAAGAATTTCACTCTTGGTAGTACAGCCTTTGGAGCCTGATCTAAAGAGTAGAAAGCCATGTCTACCCTTTGATACCTACACCATCAAAAGCATAGCTAGACTAGTTAAAAACAATTGTTAACTGTC
>Ga0315914_1010761_pt1 | contig 11241 bp, 7 predicted proteins | sample MpolenodulesMG_FD_203920 | JGI IMG/M metagenome (GOLD analysis project Ga0315914, IMG submission 203920) | Medicago polymorpha root nodule microbial communities from Los Angeles, California, United States - elongated nodules | ecosystem: Host-associated > Plants > Roots > Nodule | place: USA... | reverse complement strand
TAACATAGGTGAAACCATTGCAGGATATGATTGAATGTGAGCAGTTCTACATGTTCCCTCTTTTAATTTAAATAAATCTGAACCACTTATTTAATCTATTGGTGTTTTTCTCATGGTTCACCGGTGAGGGACCTAATTGGACCCTCACCCTAGAATCCACCGTCATTAGTATCATCTTATTAATAATAATAATTTATCTTTTCTCATTTTATTTTTTAAACAGAATCATGATTTTGTCAAACTCGTCATTAATCTAAACATGCAACACCTGTTTGTTTCATGAAATAATAATAGAAACAAATAAATCCATATAAATGTGTTTAAGGTTCACCATGTGTAAATCTGTGGATAAATAAATCCAAATATAGAAATTATTTGTGTACCATACACTACAAGTCTCACTTGTGCATATTAGCAGTTTCATTTGTTAGTGGCTCCTATGTTTACAAACATTTAAATGCTTGATTCGAGTTAGAAATTAACATATTTTTTTGTATTAACAGGTTCAATCCATCAACTGCTATTTGTTTATTGACGAAATCCATTAAGAGCAAATTTGATTCGTTTTGAGAAGTTAAATTTGATTGGTTTTGGGACGAAATCCAGAAGTTGTTATGGTTTACTGAATTTAAGGTAATAGTTATATAATTAGTAATTTATAGTTAATTAGTAATATATTTCTTTTGAGAAGAATACTTGGCTACAATGCTTTATATACAGTTCAGTCGGTTCTTAACATAAATTTCGCTAAACGAATTTGTTTTAATAGATACAAAATGTCTTTGCTGACGTAAGTTTTTGGTGGTTAAGATGAATATTAGTGTAGAACAGTACAAACAGTGCATAAAGTACTTTATCTAAGTGTTTTTATTTTCATTAGTTAGATGTGATTTACTGAACAATTAAAAACTCTTGAAAATTTTGAATTGCCAACATGTTAATTGGGTGAAATTTTGTAGAAGTGTTGTAAATGGGAACCTAAATATGATGCTAGGATTCGGCAAATTTTTGAAATCAAGGGAGAAGGTAGATTTAGAGGTATGATGTATCAAGAGAGTAAAAACTGTGCAGAAAATTCAGAATACAGACCAAATTACATCCCTGAGCCAATATGGAATCAATTAATACATTATTGGGCATCCAATAAAAATTTTAAGAATTTATCAGTGGCAAACATTGCAAATCATGCTTTCAACTCAAGGTAGCTCCATTCATACTACTGGTTCTATATCTATGGGTGAGCATGAACGTAGGATGGTAAGACACGTGATATTTTCTCATTAATTTGTGAACAACATATTGGAAATTTTCTCATTGAAGTTATGGAAAAAAGGTAGGAGAATGAAACAGGAGTCAAGCCTGTAGTGGAGGATGTATTTGCTCATTGCCATATTAGAAAGGATAAGAAATGGGTTGATAATAGAGTTGAGCATGCCTATGTAAGTAGATCTTTAACATTACAGATTTATCTATAATTTAGTTATGATAATAGAGCTGAGAAAGGCAGAAAGCTGGCCACCACACCTGGTAAACAGACAACAAAAGACCCCTCAAACCAGCCAAGAACAAACCTTCCATCACATGTAACCGATGCTGACAAACAGACCTGCTAACAAAGCAACTGCTGACAGCAGTCCACCACAGCTGACAGACGAACAAAAACAGCCACTACACCCCCTCGATAATGCATTTCTCGACTACCTCTAAAGACATTATCTAGGAATCCACCTCCACTCATAAAACAAACTGACCGACATTTTAACACGATTCATCATCCACCTCCAAGACAACACATTTACTATGATTTTACTAAAATTACAGGTTTATAATTGGTTCTTAGTTAAATGACTAACAAAATTCAAAATTGCAGGGAGCTTTTAAGATGAGAAAAGCAGAGCTTTTGGAAATATCTATGTCTCAAAATCAAGAGGAAGAAGGATTTATAGTTGAGCACATATATGAATCTAGTTTGTATAATTTAGTTTTAGACAATGAGCATTTGTTTACTCTTGAATTATTATTTTTATTTGAATCTAGTATGTATTATTGAATATGAATTTTAGGATTTCAATTTATCTTAAATTAATTTTGTTGCAATTCGGTAACAAAAAAAAAGCTTATAATCTCTCCCAAAAAGCGTGGTAAATATTTGAATGTTCCTTAATTTCGTCCGAAAATCGTTGGAAAATTTGTTTGAATTTCGTAGGAAATTAAACTTAATTCCGTCCGAAAATTGTAGGAAATTAAACTCAATACCGTCCGAAAACCGTAGGAAATTAAACTTAATTCCGTCCGAAATCCGTAGGAAATTAAACTAAATTCCGCCTGAAATGCGTCTGTAATCTATTCCAATGTCCCACAAACGAAATGGTGCGAAATCCGTCTGAAATACTTTTGGGACGGAATTATATATGATTTGCGACGCGGCTTTTTCGGACAACGCCGTATCCGTCCGAATTCAGTGAGAATTGTTCATAAATTCTGTCACAAAACCGTCCGAAATTTCGTCCGAAAATGACATTTTTTTAATAGTGCATGTTGATATATTTTATAGTAAGCTAGTGTAAATATTATTTATCTCCATGTGATGTGATGTAGCTTGATTACATATTCTATCTACCTATATTGATGAGTTTCCTTCATAATGGTTTTCGTATCAAAATAGGAACCACCTTTTGCCATAGGCACAATAAACCTCTACGATGCTTCATTGTATTTGCTTCATAAAGTCAAAATAATTCGCAACCCATTTGCTAAAAGAGTTGAAATGCTCTCTAGCTTTGATCCTTCATATTTCCTTGGGTCGTCACTTTTAGTTATTCCTACTTTTAGTTATTCCTACTGTTTCCTATATATAAACTAATCTGATACTAATTTCTCATACATTTCGTGTTGGAATCTTTTGTTGCAACTAAAGAAAAGTTATTTTAGGATTAAATAAGTTTTTCGTCTCTAAAAATATAGCAAATTTTGATTTTAATCTCTAAAAAATTAAACTGAATGTTTTCATCATCACAAATTATTTATTTTGTTTTTGGTCTTTAATGGCCACTTCATGTGAATGTTAAGATTATAACACTTTTATATTCAAATTGTATCAATATTATATTCGTTTAGTATGTTCAACCTTCATATATATTCATATTATGTTTAAAAAATGTTAAAAACATGTCAAAATTATATCCATTAGGGACAGAAAATAAAACAAAATTTTTTGTGAGGATGAAAACATCTCATTTTATCTATTAAGGATTAAAATCAAATTTTGATAATATTTATAGAGACGAAAAACTTATTAACCCAAATATCTATAACAGGGAGAACTAGTTCGGTCCCCAACTTAGATATGATGCGTGACATATAGCTTCACTGATTTTGAAATTAATATTCTTTTTGTACTAAAATATCAATCGTATTCCTTGGTGTATATGCTTATTATTATTCATTCCTTCAAAAAATGCTTATTATTATTCATGTCTCTCATATATTCACAGATAAAGAAACTAGCACAGGTTCTCCTATGCATTTTAAAAGAGAAAAGAGGATACACGCTGTCAATATAAGTGAAGCTGAAAACAATGGTATCCAGGGAACGGAGTAAGGAGTTTAGTTTGGAGGGACCAAATTTAATGGTATAATTTAGTAATGAAAAAATAAATTTCAAAACACATCACATATACAAGAAATTTAAGCAATTATAAAGTATATCTAAAGTTAATATTGTCAAACAAATATCAAACGAACTAACATTAACTATTGAAATGCTACACGTTGTGGTTACATATATTCAAAATCATCAACTAATTTCTGAGCTAAATTTTTCAGCAATAATATTTAATGTTCACAAAAATAAAATAGAGATTATTTTAGGCGGGAAATAAAATATAGGATCTTTTTCTCGTGGTGGCCGGGATTTGAAGATTTGAACTTCGAACCTTTCATATATTATGTATTGTTCATATCAACTGAGTTAAGCTCACGAGGACAATTCATTCTTAGATGAATATATTTATAATTACTTTTTCATTATTTCAATTATACCCTTAAACAATTTTTTCTATAATAAAGATCGTTGTTGGTGTCATTAAAAAAAAGAACTAAGATTTTTTTTTTTTATATATTGTTGTTGTCATTGAAATAAATAATCATGATTACTTTGGTTTATTATAACTTGCAACAAACATTTATATTTTTAATTTCAATCCAAATCAAAATTTCATAGAAAAAATACCGTTAGTAATTTTTAAACGTTAGCGCACTAAAAAGAGTGGAAAGACGGAGTGCCCGTCTTTTCGCTAGTAAAAAATAAATAAATCAATTTTAGGTTGTTATAAAATATAAATAAATCATTTTTAGTTTGTTTTAAAAAATAAAAAAATCATTTTTTAGTTAATAAAATTGCTTTGGATTGACTAATTTAAAGAAGGATTAATTAAGTTTTTAGTCCCTATAAATATTCACAGTTTTGTTTTTAGTCCCTATAAAATAAAATCACACTTTTTAGTCCCTGTGACATTTTCCTTAAGCATTTTAGGAACCAAAAATGTTGATGGAAAATTTTTATAGGGACTAAAAATGCTGTGGAAAATTTTATAAGGATTAAATAGTGTGATTTTATTTTGTAGGGACTAAAAACAAAATTCTGAATATTTATAGGGACCATTTACTTAATTAACCCTTTAAAAAATATATGGCCCAAACTAAAATAACTTTAAGAGTGTTACTTTTGCCACCCTATGGTATTCTAGCGCGCCCTGCGTTTTTTCCAAAAATGCCCTTAAAGTTTCCGGATTTTATAATTCGGAATGGTGTTTTCCTTTGTTAAAGGGTGAAAAATGAGTTACGAATTTTTCCGAAATTCGTAATCCGAAAATCTCAAAAAATAGGGTGTGGTACATGATTTTTTCGGATTACATAATCCGAACACCCCCCCCCAAACACCCTTTTTCAAGAGAAAAACAGTTCGGGTTATATAATCCGAACTATATCAGCACAAATTTTAAACATGTTTGTAACATGGATAAGCATTTTAGGGAACAATATTAATCTTCTTAACCCTCATCCTTCTGTTTTGAGTCATTGTTATATGTTCTTAGTCAAAAATTGAGTTTTCGGGCTACTTGATCGGATTGCTCCGAAACTTCCCCAGAAAATCACAAAAAATTCAAGGATCATGACTAACGCAGAAAGGGACTTCTTGCGGAGCTCCGCCCCTCAAAATCCAAAGTTCCATCGTTTAGACCCATTTTTCAATTTTTTTACTTCTTCATATTCTCAAAAAAATCCGAAATTTTTTGCATTAGTTTTATTTGATTTTTAGAATTTTTTAGTGGTTTTTTTTATTATATTTTTATGATTTTATTTGACAGACTTTTAGCATTTTTACTTAGTTTTTTTTGTTGTTTTTAAAAGTAAAACTCAAAACTGTTGAAATGTGAGAAAGTTTGATGGCTGATTATACATAAGAATTATCTGAATTATAAAATCCAAAATAGTAAACATGAATCCGAATTGCACAAGGGCATTTTTGAAAATTTTACAAGGTGCGGAAGTAATACTCTAACTTTAAATCTCCATCTCCCACTTAGTTGTAACCTCAAAAAATTTGGATGTTATTTTTGAAGTGAATCTCTAATTGAATAGAATCGTCGGCAACATTTGAATCGATTAATTAGTATCAGGGCCATTCATACGAAATAAGAGGCTCGGTTCTATTTTTAAAATAGGCCCCAGTAAAATAAAAACGCAATTTTTTTTTTGTAGCTAAACTTCATTAAAAAATCAGAATCAGAAGAACTTTTAAACATGAAACAAAACAAAATAAAATTAAATGAAAGAGAGGTGAAATTTACCTAACGGTGTCGTTTGGAATGTCACTCCTACGTCGTAGGGAAGGGAAAACGAATGATTTATGCGAAAAAGAAATAATTGTTGTGATTCTTTCAATGAAATAACTTTTCAAATTGACTAATTAAATGATTATACAAATTGATGGTGGTTTGATAACATCAAATTTATGTCCAAAAAGTAGAACTAGAGTCTAGAAAAAAACTCATACATGTACTGAAGGAAAAAAAAAAGTAACATGTAATTTTTTAATTTAAGTGGGGATGGGTATTATAATTTTTTTTAGGCCTATAGTTTTTAAAGACCTGGTTTAGTAGAGCTTCTTACACTTCTCAAGGCCCGGCCCTGATTAGGATGACGATTTGTTGTTATGAATTAGCATGACTACTATTACTTCTCATTCAATCGATTAATTAATCTTTTAATTTTATTTGTTTTAGCAATTATATGCCCAGAAGATTATTGCGTGCCTTGCAAGGATTATTGCGTGCGGTTCCTTCTTCAAAAGATTATTGCGTGCTTTTCAAGGATTATTGTGTGCGGTTCCTTGACATGGTAATTTCTGAAAACCTTCCTCCGTGAATGAATATTTAAGCTTTAATTGTTGCTAGGCTTCTAATCGGGTACATGAATATTTAAGCTTTATACTTCAGAATTTTTGCTTTCTTTAGTTAATTTTGTTTTGATAAAGTAAAAAAAATTACTACACGATACTTGACATTTTTATTTATTTTTAAATTGAAAATTACATATGTGGCGTGCTACTCACTTAAGTCATGTGCGTTGACTTGATCAAAATTGATCTGGGGAACCAAAAGTGCAAAAGGGGTAAGCCTAAGAGGCTGATTTGTTATTGTTTTTTATAAGAGCCAAAATTGCAAGATTGTGATAATTATGGGTCAAAACTGCAATTAAGCTTAAAATCAATTCGTCAGATGAGAGAGACTGATTTACTAAGAGAAAGATATATTAAAAGTTATCGAGATAAAATGATGGAATGTTATCTCATGCATGTTGTGATATTTTTTGGATAAAAAATATTAATATGCTAACATAAAATTGTTTATTTTAAATTTATATTTGTTCTGTGCTTCATTATGATTAATTTAATATGGTAATACGGTACAGTTGGTCCTTTGGCCTCCACCTAACAAGAATCGAGTGGCTTTAAACGTTGATGGGAACTCTTCTGGAAATCCTGGTCGGGCGGTTTATGGAGGTTTAATTCGAGATCACACCGGCTCATGGATTAGAGGATTTAGTGGACATATTATTTTTGCTGACAGCATAGAAGCTGAATTGATAGGCATAATGAATGGACTAATATTTGCTTGGGAACTTGGCTACCAAGATGTGAGTTGCAGAAGTAATTGTATGGTAGCTATATCTTTGATTCAAGACTCAACCTCTCAGCCTCATAAATATGTTGAGCTTACGGATAGTATAAAGGAGCTTATGTCCAGAGACTGGGCTGTTTCGTTAGTCCACACACTTATAGAGAAGGCAACCAATGTGCGGACTTTATGGCGAAAATGGGAGCAAACACCGTGGATCAATTTATAATATTTTTGCACCCACCAGATTGCTTATCTTCTTTACTTTCAAGTGATGCCAAGAGAACTCCATATGAAAGAGTGTAATTTATAGTTTCTTTTCTCATTGTTTTAAAATTAGCATCGTATACAATTATAAATAACGGTTTCTCTTAGTGATAATTAATTTCTATTTTTTATGGTGCCTTTTTTTTGTGTGGCATTTCACAGTACCTTTACCTCATTCATGTATTCAAAATGGTTTATGTTGATTATACCAAAATATTCTTTAAAATATACATTATTTGTATGATTGAAGAAAGAACCTAAGTGAACTATATACGGCCTTTATAATATATCTGATTTATAAGTTATTTGGGGAGCCTATGTGAATAAGTTGAGATGCAAGAGGATGTCACTGACTGCACTGCAGTCTGCAGTCATTAATAAAAAATGTTGGGTGGATGATTATTGGGGTGTTTATTTTCTGACCGGTGGTCGAGTCTGATGGCGCGTTTCTTTATAATTTTGCTTATAAAAAAATGTTGAAAACAACTTTTCTGCTTTTCGTTAGTTATTATTATACACATCTGCATGTGTTTATGTCAAGTTTTAGTAAGCTCTTCCAAATGCATCCTAAGTATTTTTGCTAGATTTTGTTGTCACAAGAGAGTAAAGAATGTAATATTCAAAATGAAAATGCAGTCTCTTCTATTATGGAGAATAGTAAAGTGAAGAGTGATTGTAATTTATGCACGAGTCTTTTAATATTCTAAAAGGCTGCCATTTTCCAAAAGGTGCTTCAGGTGTTTTTACACCTTTGAGAGCAAGCAACCAATATAAATCAAATACGGGGCTCTGTTTAGTGTTTTCAAGCATTTACCCAAGAATGTCCTTGGGTACCTTCATGTTGGATTGCATACATATATATATATATAGGAGGGGGCTTGTTTAGACTCCTCACCTTATAAGTCGGTTTATCGGATAACTAAAATTGAGTTAGACCCAACTCAAATTTTAAGATAGTATCAGAGCCTATTGAGATATGTTGGGTAGTCTAATATCGGGCTACTTGGGTCATGCTCAAGAAGCCTTGTCCTGAACGTAATGGGGCGTGTTGAGAGTTCCTTGTTGGATGATATATGGTCTTAAAACATGTTTATAACGAGTTTTGTAGGGTAGAGTTAAGTCCAATCCAAATTTTAAGAGGTCTTGTTGGTTTTTAGTTGGTGGAAAGCGGGAAGGGGGAAGTTAGAATATAGAGAATGCATTAAAACATTATCAACTGAGGTAATGGCTTAAAGTGGAAAATAATATATTTTGTTTTTCATATGCTCAAAATGGTGACCATATTGTACGGTGGTAGATGTAAGGAATGTGTCCTCGTGAGCTCAGTTGCAAGAGACATACTATATGTAAGGTCTGGGGTTTAAACCTCGGCCACCAAAAAAAATGTAAGGAAGGTATAATTTCCAAAGGAATGGATTTTGGGTGCTATTGCTATATCTCTTTATATTCACATCTCTGCGCTAATCCGAAAATTACGCACTTAAAAGATTACTTGGAATGAAGAAGAGAGGTGAAATTGATCCCAGATAACTAACGGTCTCTATATTTAGAATTCAATATCCTACAACTTAGATTTCAGGCAATCACAATCAATTAGAAAAAGCTACTACTATCACATATTTTATGACTGAAAATGAGATAGTTTCTGCTGCTAACTATCCTTGTTTTACTATCTCAAAACAAAATAAGAAAGCTTTTGCTGCTTTACCTGGAAACAAAAATAAGAAAGTTTATGCAATGTCAAATATCAAACAAACCCTTTTCTATATATCAAAGCAAAATAATTTTTGTGGTGAATCTTATTACATAAATAAGAACACTTCTTCACCTACATTTCAATTAATGGAGTTTGCTATAGGGTTGTATAAGTCATATTAATTACTGGTCATTAGTCATTACTAAACAAGGAAACTAACTTTTAAATAAGGCAACATTACTGTGTTGTTCTATGATGAAAAAACATATTATACACCTATGTTTGTTCTGCCCCTTAAAAGCATGCTCTTGTAACATACTAACATGTCATGTTGACAGTTTATCTTTTTAATAACATCAACCCATCAGATAACGCAATGATATGTGATCACATGTTGTGTATGAACTACTGCTAACACTATATCAGTCAATAGAAGAAATACAACCATGAACTACTCCATATATTAATGAACAGTACCTGAAGCAAAACTTTGATTTCAATACTGATTTGAAGCATAGAAATCAATAACTAATGCATTTAATAACTGGATCTAGTTATGGATAAACCAGTAAACCATTTAAAATAAGTAACCCTAACTACTAATTTGAAAATCAATAACAAAAACAACTCTCCATAAAATGTCTAATATTTCATAATTGGTTGCACTTGTCTTGGAGCATTGGAACACAAAAAATTAAAAATGGGAATCAAACTCATAAGGGAAATTGTTTCAAATGTTTTGAAATTTTTCCTTCCCTCGTTCATTTGATGTCTACCCATATTCAATTTATATGTACTATTAATATAAAATAAAATAAAATTAAAATGAACGTCAGTCATAAGTCATAAGCTGCCACATCATTAAGAAGTTTAACTATAGTCATAATAACCTTAAAAGTCATAATACATAAGATGATGTGAGAATAAAGAACACTATGATGAATCTTCCTCGTAGTAAATAACTTCGGCTTGTCCCAACGCTCTCTTGAACCTGATTAGTTCTGTCATCAACTCGGGTCCGACGTTTTCAGCGTGCTTCACAAACATCTTTTCTAGCACAGGAGAATATAGAAGTAGAAACCTAATAAAATCTAATTCAGATTCGGTACCAGAGATGTCTTCTATCACCACCCATTTCACTCCGAGGGGAATGGTTGGCCCTCAAAAAATATCTTCCGTACAATCGGAGACAGCTGTTAAAAGGTCAGTCTGCTCCTCAAGACGCGCCTACATGCAATTGTTACAAATTCATGAATCAGGAGGAGGAGAAAGGTCGTATGCATGAGAGGGATATAGAGCATATTAAAACTCTGAATGCAATAGAGTTTTGATTATAAAAAATATGAAAATGAGGTACACAAGTCTCCAATTTATAGGACTCTAATTATGTAACTAACTCCATATAAATTGAAACTATTCATAACTTATGTTAGGAATCGTAACTCACATGCACAAGTTTTAGAAACAAACTTCCAAGACTAGAAACTAGACAAATGCTTAAAGAAACAAATGTTTGCAAATTCTAGAGCTTAATAACTTTATATAAAAACCAAAACAGGATGTGCAAGTGTAAGTGCAACCATAATGAGTACTCACACACAATTTTAATTTTTGAAGATTAGGTGAGCTTTTGAGCAAGCAAAGAACAACCAAAATTTCCCTCAAGTCATTGAAGTTTATGTCCAAAAGAAGAAGTTTAAGATTAATACAAGGTGTAGGAAGCTCTACTGGCACCGGCACAACACCTGCAGCCAAATACTAAAGCAAAACAGAAGAATGGTTTTTATCAGAGTGTAATGTGTTTAATACTAACATTAGGCGAGGTAGATGATCGAAAATAGGCCTAGAGAATTATACCTTTAAAGAATAGTTAACAATCATTACGCACTCTATGTGAGGTAGATGATTGAAAATTTTGAACCAATTACTTTGATTGCTTTCAGAGTTCAAAAACAAACTCAATTCAAGGTATACCTCAGCTAATTGCAAAGTGTTGTTAAAGCTGATGCCCTCAAATTTATCATTGGTGATGTGACATAACTTGAGATTGGGTGCTTGAATATTAAGTTGAGTTAAACCCTGAACTTTTGACAACAT
>Ga0315914_1010760_pt1 | contig 11242 bp, 8 predicted proteins | sample MpolenodulesMG_FD_203920 | JGI IMG/M metagenome (GOLD analysis project Ga0315914, IMG submission 203920) | Medicago polymorpha root nodule microbial communities from Los Angeles, California, United States - elongated nodules | ecosystem: Host-associated > Plants > Roots > Nodule | place: USA... | reverse complement strand
AAATTTGTAAGTATAAGAACGAAAATTCAAGTGATCTCTATTGCACGGATTAAACAAATAGTTAAGCCTAAATTCTAAGGTAAATTCACTAAGCTCAGACCCTAACATTTTTCAACGTTTGTATATGGTGTGTCTTCCTTAATTCTAATTTTAATAAAAGTTAAAGAATGACAAGGAAATAGATTGGAAATTTCGTGGATGACTTTTCATGTTGAGTCGTTGACTCTATTGCAGTGAGGGTCATTTTTGCTAAACCTCTTGTTCCATCATCTTTCAACAACATAACTGCTTCAATATCCAAACCTCTTGTTCTTCTTCTCTTCTTCCTTGTTCTCAACGTACATAATGGATAGTCATATTTCTATTATGCTCATAATTACACATATCTCTTTCTTCTTCTTAATAACCACTTGCCACTCTCAGCCACAACAACAACCTCAACCAGTTTACAATTTTTCAAGTTGTAAAGACATCAAGAACTCCTACAACTGTGGAAATATCTCCAACATCTCTTATCCATTTTGGGGACAAAATCGTCCTTTTCAATGTGGTGCCGGCAATCCTTTTTACCTTGACTGCCACAAAAACAACAATACCACCATTCTCTTATCCTCACAAAATTTCACAGTACTTGATATAAACAGCAAAAACCACATCATCAAACTCAAAAGAACAGACCTTGATCAAAATCTATGTTCTCCTCAATTTAATGATACTTATTTGTCTCCACTTGTGTTTCAATATCTCCCAAATGTTAAAAACATCACCATATACTACAATTGTACTTCAACTGTCGGTCAAAATTCACCTACAAAATCTCTATGTGAATCTCCGAATCATGCTTTCTATATTGTTGGCAATGAATTGGAAGGATCAAAAAATTGCAAGAGACATATTCAAGTGCCAGTAGGAGCAGACTTTCCTGTTAAGAATGATTATTATGTATATTTTGAGCGTGATGTTCTTGAAAGTGGTTTGGAAAAAGGGTTTGAGGTGAATTATAGTGTGAAAGACGAGTGTTCAAGTTGTTTAGGAAGTGCTGAAGGAGATTGTAGATGGAAGAACAATGGTGATATTGAGAAAATTCTTCAATTCTCTTGCTATTATGATAGTTGCTCAGATGGATCTATTGCTTCACCCACACAGTGTTCTTCTCATCACAAGAGTGAGTCTTCTATCATTATTTCCTTATCTCATAAATGAATAAATAAAGTAGGTTTTTGCGGCATGGGTGTGGCCAGAGAGCTTAATTAACGCAGTAAAACATCGATAACCGTTGTATTAAGTTCTTCAAAAAAAAAAAATATGCACCTTATGTCTTGATACAATGGCAACCGACGTAGTTCTTGTTTGCATCTTCAAGCGTTTATTTTGCCAGTTATCCTTTTTTTTTTTAGTGTTACAATGTAACTAGGTAAAAAGAAAAGGAAAAAAGAGACAGTGAAAATTTAGTTCCAAACTTATCCTTCGGGAGGAAAGATTTCATGCCAGGTGAATGGCATCTATCTAAATTAAAAAAAAAAGAACCTGTTTCTTATATTTTTACAGAAAAAGTCACATTTTTTTTAGGTTTTAAAAATATCGTCAGAATCTAAAAAAATATAAAAATAACTTCAAATGAAAAGTTGTTAAAGTTTGCTTCTTAAAAATAATTTTTTTAGTAGAGAGAGAAAATAAACATCAAATTTGATTATTATCGATATCTCAAGAATATATTGGTGATTTAATTTGTCAAAGCAGTTGTTGGATTTGATTTGTATTCATGTGCAAGCAAATCTTCCTTTTCAAAAATAATGTCTGCAGACTTCTATTATACAAGGCACTGGGCCTACTTCCCATTGTGGACGGTTTGACTGGTATTAAGGATACTACACCTATATATTACAACAACACTAAACAATTTTACAAAACTAGGGAAAGATATATACAGATCGCGTAATATTACGGTAGTTATATAAAAAACAGTTACATTAATTTTTTTTCGAGGGAAAAAATACGTTGATAAAATTGTGAAATGTTTAAACATATTAAATGGAATTTATCCGCATGTGATGTTTTAATTAAATATTTGTTTATGTGCATAAATCTGTTAATTCTTTTACATCACGTTTGTAATTCGTATTTTATTTCTTTATATTTGAATAAGCAAAGTTTTGTGTACTGATATAAGAAAGTTGATATGATAAATTTTGAAAACTGACGATTATTTTTAAAATATCAACATTAATATAATGTTTTTATCAAACATTTTCTTATTTCTATTACAAAAACCTGTTAAATATTTTCATCGCGCCCACTGCGTATTTTATGTGTTTATGTGTGAAGAAACCAATTTTCATGTACTGATATGTGAAAGTTGATGATAAAATTTTGAAAACTCATGACTTTTTTCAAAATATTATAATTAATATAGTGGTTCTATTACATATTTTCTTACTTTATATTTGCATTGCACCCATTCTGGAATTTATAAGCTTATGTTTGCGAAATCAATTTTTTGTGTATCAATATGGGAAAGTTTTTTATGCTCATAAATATTTGAAAAATATCAACATTAAAAAAGTGTTTGTATTATGTATACTAGCGAAAAGACGGGAACTCACGTGCCCGTCTTTCTGCTCTTTTTATGGCACTAACGTTTGAAAATTATAAAAGTGATTTTTTTATGAAATTTTGATTTTGATTAAAACTAAAAATATAAAAGTTGTTGCTTTTTTTAATGACACCAACAACAATATTTTTTATAGAAAAAGTTCTTTAAGGGTATAATTGGGATAGTGAAAAATTAAGTATAAATAAACTCATTTAATTTGTTATACGTTTTAAATGATAAAGGAAAAAAACAGACATATATATTCATATCGTGTTTGTTACATTTATTTAATATTTAAATTTATTCTTATCTATTTGTTTCATGTGTTATTTGGATTCAAAATTGAAAGCATTTTTGGAAAGAAAAGTCAACCCAAAAGAGCTGAAAGAGGATGTTTTCTTTACATACAATATAGATTAATTATTTTATACTAGCAAAAAGACGAGGTCTTTCCGCTCTTTTTATTGCACCAACGTTTGAAAATAATGAACATTGTTTTTTATGATATTTTAATTTTGATTAAAAATAAAAATATAAATGTTTTTTCTTTCAAATTATAATAATCAAACTAACCATGATTATCTATTTCAATGAAACCAACAATATAACAAAAAAAATATAATCTAAATTCTTATTTTTTTAATGATACCAACAACAATCTTTATAATAGAAAAAAAAACTATTATTTAAGGGTATAATTGAAATAATGAAAAAGTAAGTATAGATACATTCATTTAATTTGTTACACTTTCTAAATGATAAAGGAAAAAAAATTGGACATTTGTGTTTGTTACACTTTTATTTTAATATTTAAATTTATTCTTATCTAATTGTTACATGTGTTATTTGTATTGAAAATTGAGGGTATTTTTGGAAATAAAAAATCAGTTCGAAAGAGCTCAAACGGGTTTGCTTTATATATAATAGATGAAAAACATTGTAAATATTTATGTATCAATAAGTTACAGTTTTTATAACTCGTGGTTATTTTCAAAATATCAATATTAATGTAGTCTTTCTATTATATTAAATATATTTTTATTCTATATGCAAATCACCGTTAAATATTTGCACCGCACTTGTTTTGGATTTTATGTGCGTATATATGACATAAGAAATAAGAAAAAAATGTTTTATTATGATTATTGCATAAAAGGAGAAAATAAATAGTTTTTCTGATTTATGTCATTAAGAGTTTAGCCAAGGACAATTTTTACAATTTGGTGGACTACATATAATATAATAGTAATAGAGAAAAGTGAAACTACATCAAAGACCGATTAAAAACATAAAAAACAAAGCTAAAAAAAAGTTACAGATACAAACATAATAGAGGATTGAGCCACCACATGTGCTAACTAAAAACATAATACTTGAATATCAATATTCAAATAGTATATATCGCAAATGACCATGTAGCCCATTAAATCAGGGCAGTTAAGAAATTAACCAAGGACACATTAGTAAATTTGTTTGACATATATTTTAATATAGTATAGTAGTAGTAGATTAGTAGTGAAAATAGTAGATAGATTTGTACGTAAAACACTGTTAGATATTTGCACCAAGGACACCAGTTGCGAATTTTAGATGTTTATATCTACAAAAGCAAAAAAAAAATAAAAATACGAAAACAAATTTTTACGTATTAATATAAGAAAATTGATATGTTAAAATTTTAAAAACTCGTGATTATTTTTAAAATATCAACATTAATGTAATGTTTCCATTACATATATTTTTATTTTATATGCAAAACCCCGTTAAATAGTTGCACCGCACTTGTTTCACATTTTATGTGCGTATGTATGCGGAAACAATTTTATGTGTATCTATATAAAAAATTCGATATGATAAAAGTTTGAAAACTCATTCCTATTTTAAACATAGCAACATTAATATGATTTTTTGTTTGAATATTTCTTTATTTTATATGCAAAACACCGTTAAATATTTGCATCGTATTCGTTGCGCATTTTATGTGCGTATATCTACAGAAGCAATATTTTATGTATCTATATGAGAAAGTCCATATGATAAAATTTTGAAAACTCGTGATTATTTTCAACACATCAACATCAATGTGATGTTGTTATTTAATATTTTTTTTATTTTATATATAAAACACAGTAAAATATTTACATCGTCCTGGTTGTGGATCTTATGGACTTGAATTGAGATAATCGATATAATTTTTTTTTGAAAACTCATTATTATTATTAAAACATGAACATTAATGTATTTTTTTAATAGATGTAGTGTTTTTATTAAATATTTTTTATTTTATATGAAAATTAATGAGATTAAAAAGCATGTGGATTTTTTTTTCCTATATCTATGACATAAAAGAGGAGAAAAACTTGTTTTTTTTCAGATTATATCTATGACCGCTGATTTGGTTTCCATGTCATCCATGTATTTTCTTTTATAAGTGTTATTGATGGAAGAAATAGCATATCTCTTTACTATATATATGACATAAGATGGAAGAATAAACTGTTTTCTTATTTGTATGTCATCATAAACTATTTGATTTAATCAATTAATATAGTATATGGCTTCATATATAAGAAAAATTAAATGATGACATACAAACAGTATTTATTTATGATGACATATGTCTTCATAGTTAATGTAATAAATTATACTTGTATGTCAAGAATACTCTCCTTGGTTTAGAACAATGTTAACTCATCATTGCTTGCACATATAATTGTTGCAGGTCCATGGAATTCGAAGAGTAAACTCCGTATTGGTACTATACCTAATTTTCCTGGATAGTTTTAATAATTTTTTCGTGTAAATACCTTATTATCTGATTTAAGTCATCGATACTCTTTTCTAGGTGTTGCATCTGCTGTGTTAGGGTTACTTGCAGTGATTACGGCCTTATATTTCTATAAGCACCGAAGGAATATAAGTTATGCAATGTCATACGTACAGTCTCATTGCCTCTCATTTGTTCAACCTTCAAAAGATCTTGAGAGGGAAAGTCAACACTTTCCACAAAGTCAACACGATGGAGTGCAACATTTCACCTATAGTGAGCTTGAAGAAGCCACAAACTACTTTGATCCATCCAAAGAACTAGGAGAAGGGGGATTTGGGACAGTGTATCTTGGTAAAAACTATCAGTATTTTCATAGTGAATGAAATTCCGAATTTTAATGGCATTTTTGTATTTTAAATGATCCTAACGTATATATTTGTCATATGATGTTTCTTGTCTAGGAAAACTGCATGATGGGCGTAGTGTTGCTGTGAAGAGATTGTATGAGAATAATTCTAAAAGAGTTGCGCAATTCATGAATGAAGTTGAAATCCTAGCTAGATTAGTCCACCCAAATCTCGTGTCTCTATATGGATGCAGTTCACTCCACAGCCGTGAACTTCTGCTTGCCTACGAGTATGTTTCTAATGGAACTGTAGCCGATCATCTTCATGGTAAAAATGCAAAGCATGGAAAACTTTCTTGGCATATTAGAATGAATATTGCTGTGGAAGCGGCAAGTGCATTGAAATATCTTCATGATTCTGACATCATTCACAGAGATATAAAAACCAATAATATTCTTCTTGACACACATTTTCGTGTCAAAGTAGCAGATTTTGGACTCTCGCTCCTTTTTCCAAATGATCATAGTCACGTTTCAACAGCTCCACAAGGAACCATGGGTTATTTAGATCCCGAGTACATTCGGTTCTTTCAGGTTACTCGTAAAAGCGATGTCTACAGCTTTGGAGTAGTGATGATGGAGCTGATATCATCTCTGCCTGTTGTTGATATCACAAGGCATAGGGATGATATCAATCTGTCCACCATGGCTATGAACAAAATTCAAAATCAAGCTTTGCATGAACTTGTGGATCCTACCCTTAGTTATGACTCAGATTCCAAGGTAAAGGAAATGATAAGTGACGTGGGTGAGTTGGCATTTCGGTGTCTACAAAGTTCCAAAGATATGAGACCATGCATGGATGAAGTCTATAAAACTTTACAGGATATTCAGGGTGCTGCTGAGAATGAAAGCCATAATAAAGTAGGGGGCATTTCAAACTCTGAAATGAGCTATTATAATCCACACCCACTATCAACTGATTCAAATGATGTGATCTATTATACAGCACCAAATTCTAGTTCATAGAGTATTATAATTAGTTATTAAACTTTAGTTTAGTTAATTTTTAACTACAATAAGTTAATTTAAAATTGTATTCTTAGTTTACCAAAGTTGCAATTTGTACCATTGAATTCAGTTTTAAGTGAAATGAAAAGTGAAAAATGTTATTATCTCTCAATTTTGCTTAGGCTTGATAAGGTATCAATCGCATTTCTTATTTCCGGAACGTTCAATCTCTGATTTTCTTGAATTCTCACTACAACGAATACACAAAAGCAAACAATTATTTAAGAACTGTAACGTAAACATCAAAAGAGGACTATTGAGATTGATATGGTGGGATGATCAAAAGCAAACAATTATTTAAGGTATGAAGGGTTTGGCCATTAGCTAAAGCATCCACCACTCACTTGAAGCCAATACTTCTAGGAAAAATCTTGCAGTTTCTCCAGCTATTTCTATGACTCCATGGGACAGGAATATCTTCGTTGATAGCATTAACAACCAGATGAGAATCACTCTCGAGCCCGACATTCCAACGGGACATCTCCTTGGCCTTTTCTAACGCTACCATTGAAGGTGAGAAAAACACAAGAATATGGGATTGAATTGTGGTTTCTTTTTTTTTCTTCTCCTAAATTGAAGTCACTGTTCAGAACCTGATAGAGTTCAGAAGTGATGTTCAGAGTCTAAATGCAGCGGATAAGTAAAGAAAGAGAGAGAAGAAAGACACAAAGCAATTATACAGGTTCCTTCCACAAACCGGAAGTAGTCCTGTCCCCTTTGCACTTCCAAGGAGAATTCACTGAAATCAATATCTAATTACAACTGCTCACTGCTACAACTAGCAAGAGACTTCAAACTACTCAAGCACAACTACAAGAGATTTCCTATGCTCAAGAACAAAATCAAGAGACTTCCTATGCTCAATCGTAACTGCAAGAGATTCTATTGAAAGAAAATTACAAAGAAAATTGTTTGAGGTTGAACACTTGATATACAAGCAGTGGTGTTTGAGGAGGGTGCTTCTGATGACGTCAGCTTCTGATGATCTTCAGAACTTCTTGTCTTCAGAACCTCTTTTCTTTAGACGTTTCCTTGCAACTTAAGCTTCCTTTTATTCCAGAATCCATGCTTGAATCAAAGACACTAACTTTTTGTCGATGGTCATTCACATTTGAACAAATGTTAGCATATCTAATTAACATTTTTTAATACCTTGTTATCATCAAAACTCAAAGGGTAATGTTAAATACATTTTGTTGCAACAATCTCCCCCTTTTTGATGATGATAAACACTAGTATTAAAATGTTAAATTGTTTGTTAATTTAATTAACAAGTTGACTATTAGGGTCTGAGGTTTGTAAGCTCCTCTTAAGTCCAATAGCCCTTTAATGTGAGGTTTGTAAGCTCCCCCTATGTTCTATACAAGTTAATACTCAGAATAATTTCACATTAAATTAATAAACTAAGAGATTTCAATTTTGGTAAGAATTAAATTAGTGGGGCTTAGAGCCTTTAATACTATATCTATTCCCCTTTTTGTCATCAACAAAAAGTTAAGAAATAAAGACAAGAAGAAGAAGTGAGAAAAACATTATGAGAAAATTCTATTTAACCAAAGTAAGAACATAGAATATTCAGAAGCAAATCACATAGTCAGAAGTAGTTTAAAAACAAAATAACATAGCAAAAACAAAGTAACATCAGTTATCAGAAGCATACACTAGAAATGATAAAGACAACAAGTTATAGGGTGTGTAAACTATTGCTTGGCTTGTTTCTTCATCAAATTCATCATTTCTTGCATCATGTTATTTGTCTGGTCTGATTGGTTCTTCATAGATTCCTTGAGATCATTGTATCCCTTGACAAGTGCTTCTTCTCTGACCTTTACTTCTTCTTGCTGAATAATCATTTTTCTTTGAAGTTCAACATACATCAATCTTTGCTCTAAGAGATCTTTCTCCAGCTTCTTGATTCTCTTCTCTTGTTCAGAATCATTCTTCAACTTTTCTAGAATTGGAGCATCAGCTTGAATCTTTAGCTTATTTAAGCATCTGAAATCAGGATTCTCATAGTGCACACATGCAGTGATTATGCTTGAAGAATCCATATAGATAAGTGTGTCTGAGATGTACAGCTTGCTTTTCTCCTGATTCTTGTTAACCTCCACTTCTTCCATACTTCCAACAACTTCTTTGAACCAGTCCTTGAGAGTGTTCAGAGCTTGATTATGTGCTTCTAAAGATAGTTTATGAAGCTCACACATCACAAATTCAACTCTTCCTCTAAGAGTAGTCCATTCATCTTCATAGTTCTCCTGATGAACAAAGTTACTTATGGTCTTCACCAGTTTGTTTAGATCCTTGAAGAGGTTCTCGCAGACATCCTTTAATATATTAGATTCTTATAAAAGGGTAGGTGGGGGTGGGATAGTTGTAGGTTGAGGAGCAATTGTTGTTGAGGAAGAAGGGGTATCTATGCTTGAAATTTCAATAGCAGCAGGTTGGTTTGGAGCAATAAAAGGTTCATCATGAACAAATTCTAAAACAAATGATGCAGATGAGTCTAGAGTAGCACCAGTTTGAATAGTTTGCTCATCTTCAGCACTTGAATTTGATGCGATCATGAAGTCAGGTTCAGGGGCTGGTTGAACAGAGGATTGAGGGTAAACTGTAGCTTATGAAGAGGGTAAGGCTACATTGATAGGTTGAGGATCAATTGCAGCTTCTGAAATAAAAGCAGGTAAAGCTACAATGATTGGTGACCCAACAAAAGGTTGTTCTTCTGATTCTAAATTGGTAGAATCAGATACAACATGACCAGGTTGAGATTCTTTTGAACGATGTTTGGGGAATCTGGCCTTAGTTCAAGTTGTTGTTGTTGGGGGATTTCTAAAATAACTTCATCAAAAGCTATTTCAGAGGCTTTCTCTGAGTTTGCAACATAACCAGACAGTTCTCCTTTGTAATGGTCAGATAAATTCTCAATGACAGACTCATCACGAGGTTCATTGGTGGTTTCAGGTTGTGATGATGTAGATGGAATGTCAGACTCTAGTAAGATAGTTTGGATTGGATTCAAAAATCCAAGTCTAAACCAATGATTGGCAGACAGTCTCTAACTAACATCTATGGTTTGTTGTATCATGTCATCTATTCTCTCTTCGACAAATGGATACATGGGAACATACACATCATTAGGTTCATTAGAAGTTTGATTAGATGATGATGGGGTTGAGGATGTTTCTGAGCTAGATGAGGATGATGAGGTATTAGAATCTAATGTATTATCAGATGTATTGTGAGAAGGACTATTACCTCTTCTAGTTTCTGAAGCATCAGCTTCTAAAATGCCTTCTTTTCTCTAATCTTCAGCAGAGATCTTGAACAACTCAACATCTTCTTCTGTTGCCAACTCTTGGACATCTTCAGCAAGCTCAATCACCTTCTAAGCATCTTCACCAACATTCTCCCTAACCAAACTTGAAGCAGGAACTTCAATCTCTCTTCCAATTTGCATGGCTTGTTGTAGAGCATCAGCAACTTTCTTGTTCCTTACTTCCCTTGTTACCAACTCAGTAGCAGCTTCAATCTCAGATTCTTCTTCCAACACATATTGAGATTCCTTCAACTTCCTCACGAGGGTTATTTTCTTCTTCTGAATCTTTGGTTGAGCAGGTATAGATCCTGAAGAACCAACAAATTTGCTTCCCCTTGTTCTCTTGTCAAGAACCTTTATAGGTGCTAAATATTTAACCTCTTCTTGAATAGTCGGCATAGCAGAACCAACTTCATTGACTTGAAGATCTGTTATTTCCTTCTTAGCCTTCTTAGGCTTTGGTTCATAAGCTTCACCTTCAGTAGCTTCTGAAGTAGCTTTCTTGGACTTTCTCTTCTTAGAAGCAATTTTCAGAGGAGCACCATACATAGTGTCTAGTACGTACCTCAGGAGGACCTTCCTTTGAAAAAGGGGAAAAATCATCAATAAGGTTGGATAAGATCATGGACTCCTGCAAGTCAGTCTCTAGCTTAGTGACTTCTTTTATCAGAAGCATGTGCTTCAAAGTGCTGGAATTGATGCACTTGCCAACCACTGTGCCCAATTGATCATCATTGACTGCTTTGGACAATTTGATGGCTTCTAAGATGCCTCCTTGATGGAAGATCTCTGATAACAGCCTTCCATAAGGGATAAAGCTTCTTTTCTTCTCCTGACTTTCCTTTAGTGCCGATAACATGTAATGAAAGATATACCTTGGCAGGTTTACCTTCTCAAATGTAACAAGGAAGTGTAAGAACACCTTGTGTTCTAATGACAGCTGATTTACCCGTCCACCCATGGGTAGAAAACACTCATGCATCAATTTGTGAAGAACCTTGTGTTCTTTCTGCATATTGTAACGCCCTATTTATTTATTTGATTATTTTGGTTGAGTTTAGAGTCTTTTATATGACTTATATGATTTATGTTGATAAGTGACATGTTGTTGTGTATTAATATTTTATTAAGTGGCTTTATATT
>Ga0315914_1010758_pt1 | contig 11243 bp, 6 predicted proteins | sample MpolenodulesMG_FD_203920 | JGI IMG/M metagenome (GOLD analysis project Ga0315914, IMG submission 203920) | Medicago polymorpha root nodule microbial communities from Los Angeles, California, United States - elongated nodules | ecosystem: Host-associated > Plants > Roots > Nodule | place: USA... | reverse complement strand
AAGGATAGGAGTCCTAGTAGGGTTATCAACGCCATAATCTACAACTAAGTGATTAAACTTCCATGTTTTTTTTTTTACAAAAAACTTCCATGCTTTTAAAACACAGAATATACTTTTTTTTTTTTGTATGGGCTGGTCTTAAATAGATGAATGAGACAATTGTATAAGAACGGGGTTGTCGCATCATTTTTCGGAGATCAAAGCTATTTGATTAGCGTTTGACTCACTAATTATTTCACGACTGAACTTTTAATTTTTTAAGAAAAGGGAAAAAAAAAATTCAAACTACCCCATGTTTTAAAAAGATTTTCGGTTCATGGGTTAGTTACATAAAGGGAAGGTGTTAGCACCCTTTATGTCCGTAGTATCCTACGAGAACCTCTTGGTTTCATTTAATTTTCGTGCTATGAACTTGCTTGCTTTTGAAAAAGAATTTAAAGTGATTAAAGGAAACAAGGACTAATTTTATTTACGTTTTCTATTGTTTGGAAGGACGAGTGTCCTTTGCCTACGTACCCGTGAGGGATCAAAACCTCGTAGTTCGGGGTAGTAATTACCGTTTGATTGGTTTTATGTTTTTTTTGAGTTTTTGAAAAGAGTTTAAAAAATAAAAAGTCAAGTGGCAAATGAGTATTTGTTTGCGTTTTTTAATTTAAAAGAAAATAGACTCAAGGTATAATTAAATTGATTAAGAAAATAAAAATAAAAAATGGGATCACTTGATTTTGGATCAAGGTTTATTATAAAAATATTTTTTTGTGAATTATGGTTATTTGCACGTTTTTGTTGTTTTTAAATAATAATTAAACCAAAATTAAAACTAACGGAGCAATAAAATAAAACGTAGGCACTTTGTGGTGACGTTGGATCAAAGAATAAGTTGCCCTTTTAGGTTTTTCAACTTAGCGAGCTTTTCATTTTTTTTTTGTATATTTTTTTATTACGATTGCATGTTGCTCAATGCAGAGGTCCTCTCCATAGTGCTTTGCCATGTTTCTCTTCCGGAGTGTAACCGTTCTCAAGGCGGATGCTGATGTACGCTTCAACTACTCACGGGTTCAAAGATAGTGTGTTTGTTGTTCACACTTTTCAAAAGATGTAAAAAAAAGTTTTGTATTTTGACAATTTTCATTTCAAGTATTTCCATCAAAAATAGAAGAAATTTTGTAAATAGAATAAATGAGAGTTCCGAATAAATGGGCACAGACTCAAATTTGATGAATTGAGTGGTGATCTGCCAATGGCATGGTTCCACGGATCTCTGAAATTTTTTGGAAAATGGTAAATATAATGGGAAGGGTACATTGAACACAATAACCACTATTCTCCCTAAAAACTTTGAATTGCCCCTGTTCCGAGTCTTTGATCTACAGATGCTTCGAATAGGAGGTCTTCTGATAGCTGGATGCCCCTAGTGGATCGTGTCTGACTGATGCAGTTACTTTGTCATGATCCTTAACTTTTGCATAGATCGCCCTTTTCAGGTTTCAACCTATCAGGATAATTTTTTTTTTTTGTCTCTAATTTTTGTTTGGACCGCCCTTTCAGGTTTTCAGTCCACTGAGATGCTCATTTTTGCGTAAGCCACTTTTTTAGGTTTGCGACTTATCAAGCTTTTACTTTTCGATAGAGTATTTCTTGATTGCACTAGCATTTAAAGGATGTGTGACTTTGTCACCATCCATAGTTGTAAAAGTCATCGCACACGAGCCTTCATAGTTAGGCGTCCACTTGCCCCTGGAGTCTGGTTGGAAAGGTAGCACCTTTTTGGGCACAAAGTCTCTTTCTTGAATTTCATGGGGACGATCCTTCTTGTTGGAAGGTTGTTTCAAACCTCTTTTGATATAGTTGTATAAGGTTGTCATGCATTTTAAGTTCAATCAATTTGGGATTTCAGCAGAACTCCTATTAACGGGATTTCAACCTCCGCGGGAGGCACGTCCTCCATGTTGTATACTTGAGGGAAGGAGAGGGGGATGCCCCTCTTGAAGAGCGTACTTGAAGTACAATACTCGTGAAGTGCAGATGCTAACATCTCGCGTCTGTCTTTGTAAGTGATTGCCATCTTCTGGACTATCTTCTTGATTTTTGTTCGTAGCTTCGATGGTTAAGATGCCCCAGTATGCGAGAGATCTTTTCGGGAATCTCTTCATTCTCCTCTTCTTCAGCTTCGGATACAGGGAACTCAAAGTCGAAAGAGAGTACAGGGTTAAAGTGTTCAACAGGTTTATTAATGCATGATTTGATTATTGATTTTGACAAGTAAGTATAAGTTATGATTATGCAGATATTTGAGAATGATTAAAGAAGAATTTTTTAGTATTTTGTATTACCATTTTTCCAGAACAAGCACAAAATAAAAACAGAATTGGGATCAAAATGACCTTTTTATTAATGATGGAAAATACATAAAGCAAAAAGCCCTACACAAGTTCTCTTTCGTCTCGGGCGGGACGAAAGGATTTTTTTTTTTGAAAAGAGTAAACAACAAACAAAGGCATTATTTGAACAGATGAGTAGTAGAAGGAATATCAAAAGTGACCCAATTGTGGCTATCCACTCCATGTGTCACAACACTAGGTAATATAATCCGGCAGTGGATTAAATTTACCCGTCCGAATTCAATCTAAGAAAAGCAAGATATTGGCTTCAATCAGCTTCTGGACTTCAATCTTCAAAGAGAAACAATGCTCGATGTCATGCCCGGGTGCTCCTTGATGGAAGGAACATGAGAGGTCAGATTGATACCAAACCAGCAACTCGTTAGGCACCCGAGGAGGCGCTCTGGTTTGGACAAGGTTTTCCTGGAGCAGGATGGGTAGTAGTTCTGCATATGTCATTGGGATTGGATCAAACTACATCCTTGGAGCCTGTTATCGAGACTGTTGTTGATGTTGGCGTTCGGGCCCTTGCTGAAACTGCGGTTGATTTTGCGAAGCTACCAGTGAAGCCACCAGGGTACTCAGTCTCTCTAACTCGGCCTGGAGTGTTGTTACCTTTTCACGAATGCTCGTGGATTTCTTGTTCAAACAGATATGTTCTTTCTTTTTGTTTGGACAAGTGTTGTAGGTGCGAGTTGGCTTTGGACGAGGACAGTCAGACCACTTTTGAAATGGGTTGACCTTCTTATGGAAAAGAAAAAATTTGTGAGACTCGAAATTGAGACTATGAAATGTAACATGATGCATGATGTTTATGCCAAAATGGTCAAAAAGTTTTTTTTGAAGGGCTTATCAAAGTGAATTGTAAACATAGCAGAGGAACATGGTTTTATTTGAAAATTGTGAAGATACTGCAATTGGTTCCTTTGTCAAAAGTAAGAACGAAACCAAGGAAAAAGTCCTTAACAAAAGCTAAAGCTTAGTTAAGGTTTTTTGAAGTTGTTTCTTGGTGTTCTTTCTTACAAGGTTCGTTTCTGTGATGTTTGATGGAAAAAGTTGTTTATGGATGAATTCATGTATGCATGATTATGCTATGCTAAAGAACATAGAATATATGATGGGGTTAAGGTCCACAATGTTGGAGTCAAGGGAAAATATGCCATTTGGCAAGGACTATGGTTTCAATTGCACTTGTAACCAGGGTTCTACCAAGTTCCCAAAGTTGTCAACCGCTTTCGAAAATTGCCGGCTTAAAGGACTGACTCCCGGTCCAACAACGTTTGAAAGATAGTCTCGTTTGAGTGTAGTATCGCGTATCAACTAAGTCAAGATTGCTCTTGGTTAGCCACCACACTACGTCCTAAAAAGGCCAAGATGAGTTAATGGTGACTAAAGGTTCTCAACTTTGATGGACTTCAAATATAATAACGCCAATCACGACTGCTCATGACGACATATTATTACTTTTGAGAGACCTCTGTTGAGTGGAGTTACATCACATGCACACATATTGTAACAGCCCGATTTTCACTAGATTTAATTTTAATTGTTTTTATGTATGTTTAATTGTGCTTGTGTGTGAATAATTTCCTATGTGTGTATTTTAATAGGATTTCGGTATTAGAAGGGTGTTTTGGTCATTTTGTGAGAAGGGGTAAATTAGTAATTATGATGAGGATTATTTTTTTTAGCGTTTCGACTGAGAACCATTATTTATTAAGTTGCTAGCGGGTAGTAGTAATTTATTTTATAATTGAATAAGTGATCGTTATTATTATTTTAATCGTTAGTAGAGAGAAACTTGGGAGTTTGTTTATAAATGTTGTGAGCCCATTAGAAAGAACACTAAGAGGGTTAAGCCCAATGTATAGGGATTATATAAGTGTTGGTCATTAAAGAAAATAGGGATAGATAATCATTTTACAAGTTTGAGAAGAGGAAGAAACAGAAAGGGGGCAAGAGGAAGAAAGAAGGGTTAGAGAGAAAGATTGAAGAACCCATAGGAGCTCAATTGAAGCTTGAGCTAGGTTTGTTGCTCATTGAGGTAAGGAGGTTAGATTTCAATCATAATCTTTTAGTTTAATTCTTCTCTAACTCTATGCATAAGTGCTTAATTATGAAAAATGATTATTGTGATTTTAATCGTGAAATTCGTGCTTATGTTTGGATGCAATGTTTGGGTATATGAATTGAAGATAATTAAGTTGTTAATATTGAATTTTACATGCTTAAGATGTATATACATGTATATTTGTGTTCTACCCATAAATGATGAAGAATGAATTGTGGTTGATGAATTCATGTTTGATTGTTGTTGTTGCTGCTATGAGGTGTTGTTGATGATGATTCATACCTTGGGTGTTCATAATGGGTTGAATTGGAGAATTGTGTTGAAATGATATTTGATTTCATATTTGATGTGTTTTTGAAAGCCCTTTTTAGTTCATAGACCTGTAAACAATCTTTGGAAACATATTTGGGTGTTCGAAGATCAAAATTGGGGATTTTGGGTGAAAAATGGGAAGAACCCGAAAGTTGCTGTGCAGAACTGTGACTGTACTCTTAAGCGTGCTCCAAGCGTACAACACTGGTAGCTACTAGACCCTGCACGCTTAAGCGTACAAGTCCAGTTTCAGCACCTTTTTATTTTTGTTTCGGGCTTCCGGGAACCAATCCGAGCTTTGTAAAACACTTCTTTCAACTTGTTTAATCACTGTTTATGATCTTAAACCTACTGGAACATCTCCTAGGTGGGATTGGACTTGATTTTGTGATTTTGAACTTAACTTTGAAAATTGTCCAAGAACACCGATTTTTCCGAAACTTGTTTTCTCAAGGGAATGGAGTAAGATTAGGGTTGTACACTAATTATATGATTTCTAAAAATGGTTGTGATCGGTTTCTTTGAGTTTTAATTTGTTTTGCTTTGAAAATGGAAATTTTTGGAAAAGTGATAATGAGAGACGGACTTTGTCGAAAAGGGTCATTAAGGCCGATTACTTTGCAAACCTTTTGTGAATAGCTTTATATGATTGAATGAAGATATGTGAATGATTGTTAGGTAGTGAATATGATGTTTATCATAAGATGATGTATTTTCTTCTTTACTTGGATTGTGAGAAGTTGTATGTTAAACAAGGTGAAGAAGTTGATATTGGTGAATGCATATATGTTGATTGATTGGGATGTTGTTGGTGAATACATATATGTTGATTGAATTGTGAATGTTGTTGGTGATTGCATATATGACAAGTGTTGGTGAATGCATATATGCTAAATGATTGGTGATGGTGTGGTGAATTGTTTGTGTGAACATATGCATTGAGTCGAGTCATATGTTCATGCATACATGACTGATGGTGACGGATGTTTATATCCAAAATGTAAAACAGGTGTGAAATCTTACATACGATGTTTTTGTTGCATCGAAGGTGACGACCTTTAGGTGATTTGGTACCGCATGCATCTAGAAGAGTCTAGAACATTGCATGCATTTGAATAATTTGTGAATTGTGTCATAATTGAATATGTGACTTAGTGAATTTGTGCATTGGAAATTTGGTGAAAGTTGTGATTATGTGAATTAGTGTATATGTACATTGGTGGATTTTATTGATGATTGTGAATATCTGGACTAGACTCTAATTGCATGTCTTACTAGCTTGTGCTTATACACTTGGTGATTATATTGATGACTATCATTTTGGTAACAGTAATGAGGTGAAATTTGTACATATGTGAATATATTTATTCTACACTGTTTTTGTTGATTATGATTGATGTGAAGCTTACCCCTAGTGGTTTTGACCGCCTACCTGTTTGTATGAATGGGTAGACGGAGTGTAGGAGTAGTTTGCTTGGTGAGTGCTTGGATAGCGGGAGCTATCTCCGTTCATACAAACAGGATTATTCTAGATTGTTATGCTGGATTTATGTTGTTGAGTTTTTGCCCATATGTCGGGACTTGGAGATTTTTATGATGATGTATATTGATCCTATGACATGTATACTTGGAGGTGTATAATTTTATATCCGTTGCGACTGTTGAAAATTATATATGCATGCTAACTTTTGTTATTTGTTGATGACGTGACGTCTATTTCTTGAATAAATGTTTTATTCGCGTGTATTATCGCTTTAATAGAAATAGGGCGTTACACATATCGCAGGACCACTCCTGGTATGGCACTATGATTGTACCTCGTCCTATCTTATATACACGTATTTCCATCTTTTATTTTTTTCTTTTATTTTTAAGCAAGTTGTTGCACAAAGATTTAAGGGGGTCCTCAGTGAAGTCGCAATTTCTGTAGCATCATTTTTCGGAGATCAAAGCTATTTGACTCACTAATTATTTCACGACTGAACATTTAATTTTTTAAGAAAAGGGGAAAAAAATTTCAAACTACCCCATGTTTTGAAAAGACTTTGGGTTCGGGGGTTAGTTACATAAAGGGAAGGTGTTAGCACCCTTTATGTCCGTAGTATCCTACAAGAACCTCTTGGTTTCATTTAATTTTCGTGCTACGAACTTACTTGCTTTTTAAAAAGAATTTAAAGTGATTAAAGGAAACAAGGACTAGTTTTATTTACGTTTTTTATTGTTTGGAAGGACGAGTGTCCTTTGCCTACGTACCCGTGAGGATCAAAACCTCGAAGTTCAAGGTAGAAATTATCGTTTGATTGGTTTTATGTTTTTTATGAGTTTTTGAAAAGAGTTTAAAAAATAAAAAACCAAGTGGCAAATGAGTATTTGTTTGTGTTTTTTAATTTGAAAGAAAATAGACTCAAGGTATAATTAAATTGATTAAAGTTTGATTAAGAAAATAAAAATAAAAAATGGGATCACTTGATTTTGGATCAAGGTTTATTATAAAATTTTTTTTGTTGTGAATTATGGTTATTTGCATGTTTTTGTTGTTTTTAAATAATAATTAAACCAAAATTAAAACTAACGGAGCAATAAAATAAACGTAGGCACTTTGTGGTGACGTTGGATCACCACAAAAACCATTAACCTAACTATGGAGCATAAAAATAAAGCATACACACACACACGCACACATGCATGATTTACATTAAGCCTAGTATATATTCTAAAGTCTGCGGAAAAATAAACGACAAGAAAAATAAATTATTTACATTAAAGCTTAGTTTACTTTCTAATATCCTTGCTATAAAATAAATGACATAAATAAACATATGAACAAAATAGTAAATCTAATCCTAAAACGTGCATGAGAAAATATAAAAATAATTACAATGCTAAAAGATAAAAATAAAAATGCATGCAAGACTTGAAAAAACCCTAAACCCTAAAAATGCTACGTCAGAGTCCGATCAGGATCAGGTGACACGTGTCGGTGGAGTCTTGAGTCAAAAATTGAGGTACGGCAGAGGTATACATAGGTCAACGGGATAAATGAAATATTATGCAAAGCAATATAAAAATAAAAAATATGATGCAAAAAAGACAAAATAATGCTATATGATTGGTTTAACAACATAATAATGACACACGTAAAATGCCATTGGATGATAATTCTTTAATCACATGATTAAGAATTTTCAACCACAAATGAGTTTCGGTTACAATTTGATTTAAATTAATAATTGAGCAAAACTCTGGAGATCGTAAAATCATTGTACGGTGAAATCATGATACCAAATAAAATGTTTTTTGATCAATGATATAAGTCAACATTATGATACCGTTTTTGTATCCTTTACACACCTTTTTGAAAATTCAAAAATTAAATCATTTCTTAATAAAAACAATGATCACGCGGGTACCTTTTTAAGAACTCACAAATTAAAATAATTTCTTAATAAAATCAGTGATAATGCAAGACAAAACAATGATACTACCGTAACATATGCCACAATTAAAACAATTAATGTCAATTAGCATAGAGAGAAGGACACATGTACTATCAAAAAAGTTTATAATAGATAGTACACATGTTAAAACAATTAAAAACGAGTACTCAATCCGTTCTAATTTAAGTGAGGTTTTTGCTCATTTCACATTTATTAAGAAAAATGTATTAGTAAAGGAGACAGAAAAATGATTTTTAAGTGCTCTTGTCAAATTATAGGTGCATTTGTCATTATCATAAATGCAAAGCAAAATAAATTGCATTGGGAATGATGAAAGTAATGTTAATTAGAGTTATAATTGGAAAATAAAACAATTAAAATTGCATCGAAAAGTGAAATGAGTCAATTATTTTAGGACAATATTTTTTTTACAAGTTATGACTCACTTATTATGAGACGGAGGGAGTAACTTTTAATTGAAAAAACAACAATTATTTATTAAAAGCTACATATTTAATATAAATTGCATAATTTTCAAGAGAAAGTTACTATTTTAAAGTTTTTAAAATGTGTAAATTTGCACATGGTAGAAAAATTACAACCCTTCGGTCCTAAATTATATGTCGCTTTGAAAAAAATATGTCCTAAATTATAAGTCGTTTTACAATACCGATGAAATATTAATGTGATTTTTTCTATTATACCTTTAATTATTTATTAATCTCTCTTCTCTCAATTATTTAATTTATTTTTCCTATACAATTTATTAAAGACAATTTTGTAAAACAATTCATTATATCTTTTTCCACACAAAATTAATTACATTTCTTAATACGTGTGAAATGCCTAAACATCATATAATTTGAGACGGATGGAGTATTTGTTTAAAATGTTTTTATCAAATAAATGAAATTAGAGTTCTGAAACTGGCGTGCAAGGCTTTCCCGACGTAGGTATATAGCATCACTAAATACATTAATCATTTGTATAATTTTTTAAAAAAAATATACTCCCTCCGTCCCAAATTGTATGACGTTTTGGGTATTTCACACATATTAAGATTTGCAATTAATATTATGTGGAAAAAAGATATTATGAGTTGTTTTACAAAATTGTCCTTAATAAATGACATGAGAAAAATAAATGAAAGAATTGAAAGAAGAGATAGTAATAAATAGTTAAGGTTATAATAGGAAAAGTAACATTAACGTTGTATTGGTATTGTAAAGCGACATATAATTTGGGACAAATTTTTATCCCTAGAGTGACATACAATTTGGGACTGAAGGAGTATGATGTATCATTATTGCTTGGAAAGGTAATAACATTAAGACATGATTTCTAACAACGGTTCAACTTAAAACCGTTTATTACATTAAGACATATATCTAAAATAGATAATAACAGAACCAGACCATAACAATGCGACAGAGGCACGGAGCAACAAATCGATCGTTAACTTCAGTCAAATGCATCTTTTAGTGACTTTGACCTTCAATCCATGTTTCATGTGAAGAACAAAAGAAAGCTTTGGGGCTACAGGGTGACCTTCTACCACCTTTATATGAAACTTTGGTAACAAAGCTGCTACAACCATCTTCATTTGAACCAAGCTAATATCCTTACCCATACAACTTCTAGGTCCTGTATTGAAAGCTATGAACTTGTATGATGGTACATGAATAATGTTTCCTCCTTCTGATATCCATCTCTCAGGCTTAAATTCCATGAAGTCTTTTCCCCATATTTGTTCCATCCTTCCCATAGTGTACAAAGAGTACAATAACCTTGTATTTGGACTAACACGGTCACCACTAGGTAGTATATCAGATTTGATTGCACATATATGCTCAAAAGGTACAGGAGGATAAAGCCTCAAGGTTTCACATATAGCTCCATGGAGGTACACTAGCTTATCAAGATACTCATCTCTCGAAGGAATCTGATTCTCCTCTTTTGTTGGCCAGTTATCTTTGATTTCTTGAAGAATTTTGGCTTCCACAATAGGATGAGTGGAGACAAGCCAAAAAAACCAACTTAGACCTGAACTAACTGGACCACTTCCTGCTAACAAGAGAGTGAGTGTATCGTCTCTAAGAAACTTCCCACTAATTTCTTCCTTTCCATATCCTTCCTTCGTCCGAGCTTTTACCCAATCAAAATAACATTCGTCCATTTCTTCATACTTCCGCTCTTGTTTGGAAAATGTTATACTTTCATATAAGAATCGGTCAAGATTTTCTTCTGCTTTCCTTAACTTATTCTCTTGACCAACATGGAGCCATTTTTGTAGCTTCCATAGACAACTTGGAATGAAGTGCCTGTACAATATCACCTCATCTATCACAGTAAGAGCTTTTTGATAAGCAATTTCTCTAAGCTCATTAAACTTGTTTGGAAGGCAATTAGGATCAAATCCAAATGCGATAGTGCAGATGCTGTCAAAAGTGAACCTACTCAATGCATCCTCCAGGTCCACAAGAGCACCTACTTCAGATACATCATTAAGAAATGGTACTAGGCAGCTATCTAACTTTTTCTCAATAATTTGTTGGAAAAAATTCTTAAAGGTTTTCCTTTTGAGAAATAAATTAAACATTGTCCTCTTTTGTTTCCATACGTGGGAATCACAATTTAAAATAGTACCTCCAAAAAAATCAAAAATTTCTTGGAAGTTGGTTCCTTTACCGTAGTTGCCAAAATTCTTGCCCGCGACGTGGTCAACATTCAACGGATCACTGGTAATGATAAAGCTTGTGTTTGTGAACCAGGCTCCTTCAAATCGAAATGTTCCTCCATGACGTTTCAAAACTAAGGTTCCATAGTCATGGAATTTGAATAGGTGACACAAAAGCGACGGTAGCATACCAATTATTGGCAAATTAATTGGTACACTTTCATCTCTATTGCGTCTCCAATAGTATATGTATAGGAAGATTAGGATGGCTAGAAATCCTCCAATACACTGAACTATGGACATTTTGTAGATTCACTAAAGAGTGTATTTTAAAAATTGATTGTTTCTTTGATGCATGCTTATAA
>Ga0315914_1010756_pt1 | contig 11245 bp, 5 predicted proteins | sample MpolenodulesMG_FD_203920 | JGI IMG/M metagenome (GOLD analysis project Ga0315914, IMG submission 203920) | Medicago polymorpha root nodule microbial communities from Los Angeles, California, United States - elongated nodules | ecosystem: Host-associated > Plants > Roots > Nodule | place: USA... | reverse complement strand
TTGTTCTTGTAACTTAGAGAGAGAAAGTCTTGCACATAATGAATAATTTTGGCTCCAACACACTTATATACTCCCTCGGTGCAAATACCAAAATGCCCTTCGTCTTAAACGTGTTTACACCGACACCAATGATTAACTCGTGTTCGACTGGCACTGCGTCGTAAAACATTCCTCACCGTAGTGAGCTTCATGAACATTTCCCTCTGGCGCACCTTCAGCTGATATAATTCCGATACTGACGAGCGGAATATTACATATTTGTCGTTATTTCTTATTCACAATTTCATTAACATATAATTTTAAGTCCTATTATATAATATGAAACAACCCAAAATAAAATTAAAATATATGAAAAATTACTAAAGAGGATAAAATATGGTTATTTAAAAATTAATTTTATACTCTAAAATATAAAATTAATAGAAACATATTTAAATTTAATTAACATTGACATTTAAATTATAAAGAAATGAATTTATTTTTCTCAAATGGTGGTTCAAAATTAGTATATATCATAAAATTTAGACTTGATTCCTACCCGCATAATTCATGTTTCGCTCGTATGCCATTCATCGTTGAACTTGTTAATATTTCCCATGCATTTCCGTTGATAAAACCTTGAGTAGTAAAGTACATTAGACTCTCAATATTGAGGGGTTTAAACGTTAGAAAAGGATTGCAAGAAGCAGGCCTCGGACGGCCACTACTGGACCTCAGAGCAAGATCAACACATGTTGTGCTGACCCAGTTCGGCAAATTACACTCCCCTCCCTTAAGAGAAGCTTGAATTACACTCTCCTCCCCTCTTATGTTAAAATATACACTTCCCTCCCTTGAAAATATATAATTTAGGGTGGCCTTGGCTGCCTCATGATCTTGAAGGGATATGCCCCTGCTTATCTGGTATTGGTGACACAATCTTATGGACAAACGCGAAAACGAAGTTCTCACAATTCATAGGAAACAACGCAACAAAACCACCCAAACAACATCAAGAGGTGAAATAACCAATAAAGACAGATGCACCTTCAACACCAAAAAGAAAGTTTAATTCAATCAATCGCTTGCGCTTGGGACATTTCTTTGTTGCCAAAAATCCACAGATTCCTCCCTTTCCAAACAACCTAGTTGCACGCCAACCAAATCAAGTGGAAACAATGATAGACAACCCTTCTAAACAGATGAGAGCCACCAAATTGTAAAGCATACATATCTACATCCCTCACAAAGGCACAATACATGTATATTAATGGGAGAGTTAAGAAGTAGAGTGATAAGACAGTCTCAAATTTGATTCTCACATTCGAAAAATATTATTAATAAATTACAAATTAGCATTGACTTGAAAAATAAAAATGTTTAGCAAGATTTTTTTGATATATGTGCTTATAAATAAAAGAAAAAAGTATAGGGACATAAACCTAATCCAGTTGAATAAAAAGACGGGAAAAAAATCTTCATATAAAGATGTCATTCTTATATTCTTGAACATATACTTTAAAAAATATGTTTAGCGATATCATTATCATTAAATGAAAATTTGGAGATAACAAAATAGTACAATTATTCTTTCAAAAAATATTGTACAATTATTATTCTTTAAATAAGATGAAATTATACTATTATATATCCGAAAAATAAAATATGTCTCAAGATCTACAAATTATAAACAATTTTTTTTAGAGGAGGAACAAATTATATTTGTTGACTACATTCCATCATATTTTAAAATGGTTTTTGTTTGTTCATTTTCATTGATATCTAAAAACAGCTATCTCTTTTTTTTGCTAATATAAATTTAGTGTGAGGTGATGTTGCCTCATTTCAATGTGTGAAAGACCTTTAGGTTTCAGTGAGCGAATTAGTGGGGAGAGGTAGTAACAAAAAAAAAAAGGTGAATTCTTGTTACTAGATTACTTGACCAAAAAATATCTCTCTATTTTAAGGTGAATTCTAGCCACTGGGCTACTTGACAAAAAAAAATTAACATTAGTATGTTTTGACACCTTTTTAAATAGGCTTAATTGCACTTTTGCCCCCTATCTTTTCAAAAGTTGTGATTTTGGCCCCCTAACTAATTAAAATACAAAACAGCCCCCTATGTATTAGATCTTTGGCAGTTTTGGCCCCCAATGCCACTTTTGACTTAGTCTTCGCTGACATGGCACCCACATCCCTTAAGTGAGATGCCACGTGTAATTAGTTAGGGGGTGCCACGTCAGCGAAAACTAAGTCAAAAGTGGCATTAGGGGCCAAAACTGCCAAAGATCCAATACATAGGGGGTTGTTTTGTATTTTAATTAGTTAGGAGGCTAAAATCACAACTTCTGGAAAGATAGGGGGTCAAATGTGCAATTAAGCCATTTTAAATAACATTAGTCTCTTTTTACAAACTCTGGGGTAGAGTTCCAACGACGATAAACAAATGGGGTTACTCATGCACTTGCAGGAGAAAACACACTTTCAGCTTGTCCCACTACTTGTTTTGAAGTACCCGATTGTATTAACTCTCTTATTTGTAATGAAATGTGTCATGCCCCAAATTTTGACCATTTAAAATTTTTATTCATATTTTTAAACGATTAAAGCTTTTCTATTCGTCTTTTAAAACGCCGTAAATTTCGTCGTCTCAAACGAAATTTTGGTAGAGAGGTATTTTAAAATACCTCATTTTTTTGGGTCCGAAGGGGCAATTTTAATTTTTTTTTTAGTTATTATCTTATTTTGTTGTTATTTATTTTCTTATTTAATTTTAGTGTTTATTTATTTATTTAATTTTAAATTTTCGTTTTGTTTTTTCATTTATTTATTTAATTCTCTTTTTTTAGTTAATTGGTCCTTTTAGTCATTTTGACCTCACGGTTCTTGCTGCCCAAGTCAGGGGCACTTTGGTCCAGTGAAATTTTATTTAACCCTAGTTGGTCCCTATATAAGCTTTCCAATCATTAATGCATGGAGGCTGCACAAAATTTTAGACCCATTCCCCTAAAAAAATCTGACGGCAGCCATACCACAAACACTATTCCCTCATCTTTTCTATCGCTTTTTGGATCAAACACACCAAAACTTAAGAACACTATACACTTTTTTCCAGAATTTTACCCAAATCTCAAACTTGGGTATATTCTATTTATATTCCCTCTTTCCATATTTGATCTAGACTGTTGATCAAATCAACGGCTAAGATCATATCTGAGCTTGACCCACACCCACAAACTTAACCCTACCCGCTCCAGGTTTTAAAGCCCAAACCATTTTTCAGTTAAGCCCAATATTTGTTTTCTGATTGTTCTTTTGATCTGATTTGCTGTTTGAACCCCTTGTATGCTGCCTGAACCTCCCTGTTTCTTTGAAAAAAATTCTTCTTACATATTAATTTTAGCTACTTCCATGCATTTTGTTCAAATTAATTTTTCACATCATATTTGTTCTATCATATAGTTTACTTATTAATTTAATCACATGCATTTTAGTTCAAGTTATTTTCTTTATATCACACGTTATTTTATAGGTTGTTCTTTGGTTATGTTTTCATGCATCTTAGCTCAAATTGTTTTTTTTCCATATGATGCATTGTTCTATTTGTTGATTAATTTAATTTTCATCTTATGCATTATAGTTTATATAGGCTTTTAAAAAAAATCATTTCATGCATATTTATTTTTTGATCATTTTATTAGTGTGTATTTAGGCAATGATGTAACATAATCCATGCTTTTTATTTTTTATTTATTATTTACATTTTGCTTGAGACCATAGAATGTACTTAGGGAATATGTAACATTGACATAATAAAAAATGCACCGACACCACAGTTTATTTACCGCATTATGCTATGACCAAATGAATTAGTAACAAACTAGGGTAAATATTTGGACTAATTTGATAGCCTTAAAAAATGAACAACTAGTAGTTTTAAGATGGAATTTTACTTAGGATCCAACATCCTTGGTAATTCCTTTCACATTTTATTTTTTTACGTTATGTCGAAACGTTTAGTTTTTTTTTTACCGTTAGTTTAGAAAGAAAAAAAAATTCCCAAAAAAATCAAATATATCAAACTTCAAAAATATTTTCTTAAGAAACCTTGGATTTTAACCCAAGAGTTTGTTTTATTTTCATTTTCTTAATCAAATTTTAAGCAACTTTAATATCCATATTAGACTTGGATTTCTTTTAATTAAAATTAAACAACCTCACGTCGTTTATTCTTCTATGCCTTTGAGGCCTCTTTTCTCTTCTTAAAACCATTTTTCAAAAACTTTAAAATCAACCCAACTCACCAAATAAACTTTTAAGAGTGAACTACTTGATTTTGATCCCATTCTTTTGGGTAAGTAGGCAAAGGATTTTATCCTTCCAAATCAAATAAAAATAACAAAAATACTTCTTCTCCCTCCATTCTTTCACTTAGACATTTAGGCAAGTATTTTCAAAATAAGCAAATAAACTTAGCACAAGATAATTTAGGCAAAAGGTTCATACGGAGTACCGTAGTCGTTTAGGGTGCGTCAAACCTTCCCTTTCCGAAACCAACCCCCGGATCCACAATCTCTAAGGGTTTTTCTCTCTTTTTCCCTTCCCACGAATAAAAGTAGAAAGTTCAAAGATTGACGATTCAAATCAATTAATTGTTTGATATCCGAAAATCAAGAGCACAAAATGCTATAAACATTGTTTCCTTAAAAAAAATAACATTAGTAAAAATTTGTTTAATTACTTTCCTATCTTAAGCCCCTCACACACGCACATAACACATTGTGACACATGGGCCTAACCCATTCCAGCACAACTAGGGAAGGAAATAGACTAGGTTGAGCCAAACTTTAATTTGCTTAAATAGGTTAGGCGCAGGGTTTCTTACATCTATTTAGTAGAGGTCAACAAGCAAATATTGTATACATTTGACATATTGTCTTTTTTAGCTAATATGATCTCTTACTTTGTTATTTAAAATGAAATGAGAATAACAATAGTAAGATTAAGAGAGCAATACAAAAAAGTATGTGTACTTGTTGGAATTGAAATAAGAGAGTAATATCAAGTATTTTGTAATTTATTGAAAATCCTAAATGGCATAAAAAAGTGCAAAAAATAATTGTGATATTGAAAATTTGAAATAACAGAAAATTTATTAATGTAATGGAGTATGTGTAATTAGACATATATGGATTGGCCTAATAGGCTTCTCTATAAGGTTAGTCTGACATATTTATATTAATGAGCTTTTAAAAATCTCGAATCTAACCTATTTGCATAATGAATTAGGATGGACTGAGCTTTAAATAGACCAAATTATATGACTGTGATGGGCGGTCTTGCCCATCCCACCCCTACACACAACCTTTTTATTTTCATTTAATTTGTTTGTGGACGCCACTTCTGAAGGAACCCATCCAACATTCAGATAATTTTATTATTCAGATTCACAATGAGATAATCCAACGCTTCTAAATATTCTATTGTGCATTTTGGTCCTATCAACTTGCATAAGAACCACCGTTCTATTGTGGTAATTAATTTATGATAAAAACACAACTTGTATAGTAACTTTGAATGATCATATATTGCTTTTTTTAAAAACACTGTGTTTTTTATATTATGAATCTGTTTTCACTATGAGAGTCGAGCCTTTAATTTCATAAGGAAGGCCCTGTCTATATCTCATAACCAAGGTCGAGCAAAGCTTTAGCTACTCAACAACTAAGTCAATTCAAGGCATCCTTATACTTATCGTCAATCTATTCTAAACTGCTACAACCAATGTGAACTACATATTTTCCATGTTGAGTATCGAGCACTTGTAAATTGATTGTCACGTTGTGTGACTCAAAGTTCAAAAAGGACTAGTGCATCTTCTCCCTGTTGCTTCTGCCTTCTAGGTCGTAGATGTCAACATTCACTTTTCAAAACTCACTCAATTATTAGGAGAAATAGTGGTGAGACCTACATGTTTAAAATAATTGTTTAAAAGAAAGTGTTGTACCGCTACACTTTTAGTAAAACCTCACAAACGTCTCTTTCATTGTTTAATTGCGATTGCGAACCATGGCAATAAAAATAAGGCTTAAACGCACTGTTCACCCCCTAAGTTTGCAAAAGTAGCGATTTTGACCCCCTTTTAAAAAAATGGGAAAAGTGACCCCATGTTTACGGAAATATGTTCTTTTGACCCTCTAACACAAGGAAAATATGCTTTTTGGCCCCTTATCTTTACAAAAAGTTGTGATTATGGCCCCTTTTTTGGAACACGTGGCGTCTTCTCAGCAATTTTGAAACGAAAGGGGCCAAAATTTCTATTTTTTTAATTAAGGGATCAAAATCGCAACTTTTTAAAAGTTAAAAGGCCAAAAATGCAGTTAGGCCTAAAAATAACTGAGTTGAGTAAATGTTGACTCAATGTTCAGAAAGGACATATTCCACCCTCTAGCTTGTGGATATAAATATTAAGACTTGAAGATGATGTACTATCACGTACATTTCCCATCTGCTTTAATTATGAATCTGTTATGCTGAGCTGTCAATTATGAATCATTATATTTTTCGAATAAAGAAAATCAAAATTCTCAAATTCAAAGTTCTCCTTCCAAAAAAGTTTTACTCATATAACTCATTTATTTCTTGTGCTAAATATTAAAAGAAGATATGATTTATAAAAACAATAGTTGATTGAAATAATTTTGCCAAATTTCCTTTTAAGTTAATTAATTAGAAGAAACAATGAATTAGTGCATTGATAGTTTAAAATTATGGAGGATATAATTAAAGTAAATAAATTATGCATTTTAATTAAGTATAATGGCATGTTTCCAACCTCTCCTCGTTTGAGTATGTATGGTGGCCTCTAGCCCCTCATTTATAAGAAAAAAAAGTCATGTCCTTTTATTTTTCCTTAAAAGATAGTATTTCTTTTTTAACAATACTCCCTCCGTCCCAAATTGTATGACGTTTTGGGCATTTCACACATATTAAGAGTTAATGTAATTAATATTGTGTGGAAAAGAGATATTATGAATTGTTTTACAAAATTGTCCTTAATAAATGATATGAGAAAGATAAATGAAAGAATTGAAAGAAGGAAGAGTAATAATTAGTTAAAGATATAATAGGAAAAGTAACATTAATATTTCATTGGTATTGAAGGGAGTACATACATCATAGAACAGTACATTTGGATGAAATCAAGGAAGAACAAGCTTCATTTTTTAGTTACAATAAGCTACATATAGATAATTAAAAATGAATTCTTCAAATAAAAAGTAATAACAATTTTTTTTAAACAAAGTAACAAATAATATTTTGTATAGCTAAATAAAGTTGTACATGTATTTCTGTAGACTTTGGGCAACAAGTATTTTGTAAACGGCTTCAGTAGGATGAAAAGCATCCCAAAACACATAATCCGAGTCGTTGGCACAAGTGGGTTCCAAATGGTTGCATAAAAAAATAACTTCGATTTCGCCTGTGCCACAGCACCCTCGGTCTACAACTTTGAAGCCTACAAGTTGACAATAATTTTTTAGTCCAAATATTAATCTTGAATCATTTGAGAAAAACATATTGAAGAAATTTTTCTAACTTTTACAAAAGCTTTAAAAGATATTTTTTGATAAATGGAACCAATATAAAATACTATGAAAAGTGATAGTACCATATTCTCTAACACTTATTTTAACCTACGTTTCTCTAATCAAGTGAATCTCATATATATAAAAGTTGGAATAAACCCGACAACCGGAGTTTATTAATTGATAGTGGGAGTTCATGAATAAATCTAAGAGATAAGTACATGTTTTCTGAACTCTCACTATCAATTAAGCCGCATGTGATTTTTATTTATTCAATAATAAAAGAAACTCAATTAATTTCTAATGCTCCTTAAGTATTATTAGTGAATTAAGTAATATTTCTAAAGCTTTGATTTGCAACATAACTTTTTCAGGATTGATCACATGCGGCTTAATTAACAAATGTGAGAGTGTAAATAGTACTACTCCGACCTTTAACATAAATATAAAGTACATGTGTTCGATTTATATTTAGTTCAGATACATGTATTTTTTATTTGGACCAAAAATACATATATTTAGTTACTTGTAGGCCGGAGAGTAATTGTTATTAAAACATAGTAAAAATTTGGTTAAGTAATGATATATAGACATCCACTTTTTGTACATTAGCATGACATTTAGTTTATCACATTTAAAAATGTGGTTGATTCAGTTTAGTAAATAGTTAATTTAGTTCAGGTTGAAAATTGTAGTTAACCACAGTTTGGTTTTGTAGATGGTTAACCACAATTTTCAACGTGAATTGAATTAATTAGTCACTGAATTGAATTAACCATATTGTTACAAGTGATTAAGTGTAGAAAAAGTGGATGTCCATTAAACATTTATGAATTGAGAATTACCATATTTTTGGTAGTTTACAATGATATCAAGTATAGGGTTGTAAACATCCATATAAACAATCCTGCTACTTGGAAAATTCTGCTTAAAGGAATCAATCTCCATTGACAACTTTTTGTTAAAGAAAACAACTGCATCATTGTAATGTTGCACACATTTTCTTGTTATTCCTCCAGCCACTGTTCTCTGAAACGGCACGCACCCAATTGGTGGTACATTGAATACTCCTATCCTCCTTGCACCTAGTTGATACATTTCCTTTCATTTGAATATAGAAGGAAAAACAAATAAATAAGTAATTATGACAAAAAAAAAAAAACTTTTCTAAAGTAATATATAAATAACCGTTAAGATTTTATACTTTGCAAATTTTACTTTTAATCCCTCTATGAGTTTTCGGCAAGTTTTAGTTCCAAATGTTTTCCGTCACGACTTTTCTTCCATGCTTTTAAGTGCACTCATGTGTTTTTTTTTCAAAATTTTGAATTATTTTTTATATCTATGTTTAGTATATTATAAAAATCTATCTTGCAAAAGTTTAAATATTTTTAACATGAGATGAGTTGAATTTTCATTTTTTAGTTTTTAGCACTTAAAAAATTTATATTTAATTCATATTTTTGTGAAAAAAATTATTTGTGAGAGAGCTTGTTATAATATTCTAAACATCTCTATAAATTTCTATTTAAAAATGTTAAATATACACATGAGTCGACTTAAAAACATAAATCAAAAGTCATGACGGAAAATATTTGATGGGCCCAAAGCTTGCTGAAATTTTTAGAGGAATTTTAAATGAAATCTAAAATATTTACAAGGATCAAACCCGTGTGGAATAATAAAACTACCTTGTAGAAATTATAAGCTGAGTTTACTAAAAGGTCAGAGTATGAAGGAAAATCATAATTCACTTGTCTCACATGAAACAAGAAGTATGTGTTAGAAATATCATTGCTTCCTACTAGCACAAAATAAATACTATTGGCTAAGATGAAGTTTGTTCTATCTTCACCAACTAGTCCTTTCAGCTTCACAATATATTCTTTGAATAATTCTATCTGGGCAGACATAGATATAGCTGCCTGCTTATTATATAAGGAAACAGAGTTAGTAAAGAAAATCAAACTAGTAGGAAAAAAGAAAATCAAACTCCTTTTTTTTTCTTTCTTTCTGGCTCTTTTACTCTTTTCAATTAGGTTCGTGAACTATGAAAACATTACAAATAATATATAAATTTTATTACTATCATCAATTGGTTTAAAAATAAAAGAGATGATGATAGTTTAGAGATCCCTCAAAAAAAAAAGAAGATATATAGTTTAAAGATTGATTTGATCGATGGTTTATTCTGAAAATATATATACCTCTATTTTTGATGTCAAAGGATCATATCCTGCACCACCGGACGCAAAGTTAACGCCTGTAACCAATTCACTAGGCTGAAGATTTGGATCCAAATATGCTGGTAGATATTCTTTAATGCCTAATTCTTCAACTGATAGTAAAATTTAAAATGAAAAATAAACATTTATATATATTAACATACACATCTTGTATATATTAGACTAAACACTTGCACATTTTTACTTATATTAGGTTATGTGTAACAGAATTGAATACTACGTACCTATAAGATCTGCTGGAACCTTTCCATTGCTAAATCTTCCTGTTGGAATTCCTCCTTGAAAATCTTTGCCATATGGAGGGAATTTGCACTGAGTTGGTGTTGGCCTGTTGTTGTTATTTCCAGTATCCATGATTGAATCTCCAAATACAAACACTGCTGGAAACGAAGCATTTGGTGGAAGTTTCAAAATAGCTTTTGTTTTGCTGAAAATAGCTAAAAGTAAAGTAAAAAATAGAAGAAGTGTAGTGCAAATTGGGAACTTCATTAAAAGAACCATATATAGTTTTGGTTAGTACTGGAAACAAGGAAATGTAAAGCCTATTTATGCTTGAGATCATGTAATAATGGAGCTAAAATGCAATGAGTGCTTTACCAAACATTGCAGCTAATAATTGTTAATGTCTAGAACAGTATGAATCGATTGCATTTGCATGTGCATGCATTTAATATCTCCAGCCAACTAGCAATTCAATTTTCCTAGTAGTAACAAAGATTTATGTTGACTATGTCGAATCGGTATAAGGCGTGGTTTATACTTGTGCCCTGCCCTCACGTCACTTGTTAATGATTTAAATTAAAAATAGAAACATGTGATCGTGAGCTTAACTCGGTTCTTAGAACATTGCATTATAATAACTAAAACTATATGCTAATAACTAAAACAAGAAAAGTAAGAAGACTGCAATGGGTACTCAAATCCAAGCAAGAGAGCGAAAAAAAGAGTGATAAAGATAAGTAACAAAATATTTTCCTTAAGGATCTAAGAATCCTTTGGTTTTTGCCTTGATTTGAATCTTCTCAGATGTAACAAAAACCTGAGAGAGAGTTGTGTGTATGAATAACTCACCAATCAACTCAAGGGGAGCAGACGGGACATAAGAGAAAACAAAAAGCCAGAAAACACCAAATAAGCAAAAACAAGCTAACAAAAGCCTATGGCAGGCAAACAAATAGTGCTCCCTATAGCCTAATCCACCCAAACAAAAACAAAACAACACCAGGCAAAATATCAGAGGCCGACATAACAGTGGCTTGTGAAAGCAAGCAAAATAAACTCCCACCTCAACTATCAAATCAAACAAGAAAATTGTAGTTGACACATATGACTAGACTATCGACCCGTGCTCCGCACGGGTCCTACCAGCTTAGACATGCGTGTTTAACTTGCGATTATTATTCCCTTTATATATTAATAAGTTAGTTGATT
>Ga0315914_1010754_pt1 | contig 11246 bp, 3 predicted proteins | sample MpolenodulesMG_FD_203920 | JGI IMG/M metagenome (GOLD analysis project Ga0315914, IMG submission 203920) | Medicago polymorpha root nodule microbial communities from Los Angeles, California, United States - elongated nodules | ecosystem: Host-associated > Plants > Roots > Nodule | place: USA... | reverse complement strand
CTAAAAAGATACCCTTTTGAGTCTTTGCATCAAATTTCTTTAGATAGACTTTGTTGTTTAAGATGTAACATGTACATCCAAACTGATGAAAGTAAGATATGTTAGGTTTCCTACCTTTAAAGAGTTCTTATGCTGTTTTGTTCAACAAGGGTCTGATATAGATCTTGTTCTGAACATAACATGCTGTGTTTGAGAGACGTTGAGAATTAGCCGTTACATCAACTTGTCTTGCTTGAAGCTTTGATTCTTCACCTTTGATCCTTTGCCTGATTTGATAATTGTCCTATGAAGAACTAATTTCAAATCCATTCCATTTGAAAAGGAACAAGGTCTGCAGCAATGTTATTGTTATCCTTGTCTTGATGTAGAGACAAAGTTGCAGAGTTCGTGGTTGTACACTTCGTACATCGTACTATGTCAACTCTGGTGAAGTAGCTTCTGGCGAGATGCTTCTGATGACCATTGCTTCTGATGACCTTGCTTCTGATGACGTGTCTTCAGGAGCTCTTCTTCAGACTCGTTTCTTCAGACGCACTTCTTCAGACGCATTTCTTCAGACGCATTCTTCCAGACGCTTTACGCTTCAAATAAAATTCCTTTGCTCTTTGACTTATTCAATCAGAATCTTTATGAATAGTACTTTGATTTTGGATCCTGTACAGTTGAACAAATTGTTTAGCATATCCAATTGATAATTTTTAATACCTTGTTATCATCAAAACTCAAGAGGTGATTTTGAGAAACACCCTTTGTTCCAACACACTTCAGTGCAGTTCCTGGCAGAGAATCAATTGTGATTTTACTCGTTTCAGTTGAAAAATCAAAATAAATCGACTCTTATTCGAACTGCTACAAAACCATACACATCCTCTATATGTATTTCTATAGAGGTATCTGGAAAAAAATCAGCTTAAAATTCAATGTCTAGGTCAATGTTTTGATGTTTTGATTTCTTGAGTTTTTGGCGGATTAAAAATTCATATTTAATCCGTCCATTGTCGGAAAATTCTAATTTTTTTGTGGAAAATGATTTATTTTGATTTCCTTAACATGTCTGCAAAAAATAATGAAAACATTCAACCTCTATCTAACTTTTTCGGACATGCAGTTAGAAAAATAATTGCGAGTTTACACGTTTCGGTAAAAAAATCAATATAAATTGAGGCCTAGTCAAAATACTACGTAAATTTGCAGATCCTCTATATGTATTTTTATAGAAGTGTCTACAAAACCATCTCAAGATTCGATTTCTTGGTTGATGTTTTGATGTTTTGGTGTCTTGAGTTTTAGGCGCGTTATAAATTCGTATTTAATTCGTCTCTTGTCGAAAATTCAAATTTTTTGTGGGAGATGTTTTTTTTTGTCCTAAACATAATACGTGAAAAATATTGTGATTTTGCAGGGTTCGGTCGAAAAATCAAAATAAATTGAGACTTAGATGGAATGCTATGAAACTTTATAGACACCTCTATAAATATACATATAAAGGATTTGCAAAGTTTCGTAGCATTCCGAATAAGCCTCGATTTATTTTTATTTTTCAACTGAAACGCGTAAAATCGTAATTGATTCTCTACCAGGAACTGCACTTAAGTGCAACAAAGTCAGTTGTAGTTAACTGCAGCTGAGAGCCAGCGGTAGTCAATTGCAGCTGAAAAAACTGAACGGTAGTTAATTATCCTTGTAGGCAAAAATGTATTTTTCATGTGTTTTTAGGAAAAAACACATGTTAGAAAAAGCAATTCTCATGCGGTATTAATCCGGATTGTGATTTATGGTTACCATAACCTTTAAGATTGTTTTGTTCTTTGTATTACCCATATGGGCTGGTTTTCATCTTTGTTTCTACTAGGTAAGGCTTCTGAAGTAAAAAAAGGTGTTCACAAAACATGCGTTTAGATCTATTTTGCGCTTAAATTATATAAAAAAAATATGCAGATGTTAAAAGTGTCCCTTCGTATCATTTTTTGAAGCATGAAAATTTCTTTGAAGATATGAAGACTCTATGTGTATCCACACCGAGACCAATTTTTACCCTAAACCTTTGAGTAGTGTGAAATTAGAAAACTTGAGCAAATTTGTATTTTTGTAATTTGTTGTGTGTTGTTATCAAATTACTTAAGGTCTATCTATAAGTTACACACACTACAATCAAATAGAAGGTGTTGACTCATCTTAATGATCTTTTACTTTCATATGATCAATCATTATAAAAAATAATTAACACATATTACTGCTAATTTATTTGAAAAACCATTTCTCACTGAGAGGACCATTGGCCAATACAATTTCTCTCACACACACACATATATATATATATATATCAACCATTGACCATGTCCATTACCATATATACGTACAACTTTCGTTTATTAATTAATTTATTTAAAAAATAAAATTCTCAACTTATTTATATATATATATATATATATATATATATATATATATATTATTTGTATTCTTTGTACTAGCAAAAAATACAATAATATTCCACTTAAAAATTTATATTTTGATTAATTAAATTGTCCAATCTAATCATCAAATAATAAAATAATTTTCTAGTAAGAATTATGAAACTCGTCTATGTGTGACCCTGTAGGTTAAATACTAAACCAGTAATAGATTAATCAAATTAATATATTAATCAAGGTAGATGTCTAACACTCCTTGACGTATAGGTAGTATAAATTATTATTTTACTTTCAAGAACCGTTTAGAATAATATAATATTTTTCTTCCGTCGTTACAACTTTTGTTAACTTTTAGAGTATGATACAATTGTCAAACTCTAATAAGTTAACATATATGATCAAGAACAATTTAAATTAAAAATATTAAAATACATTTTTCTCATTATCATAGTCTCTAGTATGATAACAAGTCTATAGTTTTAATCAAGGAAGTTATTAAATTAACTATTTCACTAAACAATAAACAAGATAATGAATATTTATTAAGACTGAAATTGGTTACATAATTGATTGCATCTTGGGTATCTCGAACAGGTTCATGCCCCCTCCCCCAGTCTTTTGTGATATTTTATTTCTAATCATTCTTTGCGTGTCGCATATTTATTTGCATCCCATTTACAAAGAAAACATATATCACTCCTCCGACAAGTGTAAAAAGATTACCATAGTAAATTTTGTCTTATCAAGGCCAACTGCAAAATCGAAATCAACATAACCGCTGACAATTAAATCTGATTCTTCATATCATATAGCAACACATGAGGTTCCGTTAAGGTATATCAAGATTTCATTAGGTTTCGTTTGTATGCTATACACTCTTTTTTTTTCCTTCTCCAAGATTTCACCCCACCAAATTTTCTTTGATATGGTTATTAACGAGGTAGATGCTTGTTCACTTGGGTTTTGGTCTATTCATCCAAAATTGTACTCTACATAGTTATTATTTTTCTTATTATTTATCAATAACATTGCTTGAGGTATGTAGATAATTGTGCGAGGTTAGAGTGTCAACGTAGTTGAAATGGTTTCCTCTCTCATGATGCCCATTACACCTCTTGAGCCTTTTATAAAAAGAAAAAATAAATATCAGTATGAGTAATTTCTTTTCAATATAACCAATTCAAATTATTGATGAGCTATTGAAAAAGGTGTTCTTTTTTTTTTTGGTCAAGATTGAAAAAGGTGTTCTAATAATGATATATCAATTTTGTTTGATTCACTAACGGATGGTAGTTTTTTGTAACATGAATGGTATAGAGGATCGTGCAACCAACGATGGGCTGAGTGCCCCTTGTTTTTCCTTCTTTTGGTAAAACGTCCTTTGTTTTTCTCTGTATCTACTGTAAAATATTCTTCATTGTCATTTTTTAGTGTCACGGGATGGCCTAAGCTTACATGCATTCAATTGCATGCATGCGGCTTCCCAGCTTTTGGCTTTCGTCTTTTGTAGAAGTAGTATTAGGGCCCGTTTGGATTAGCTTATTTTAGAGCTTATATAAAACAGCTTATGCAAATAAATAAGTTTTTATGTACTATTTATAAGTTTTTAAGGTAGTTTATGAAAAACCGGTTTATGAAGATACAATTTTCGTTAGTGAGAGTTTATAAATTAAAATAAAAGTTTATTTATTTACCTAAGCTAATTTTCATAAGCTCAAAATAAGCTCAAATCAAACGGGGCCTTAGTATTGGACAAGTACAGCTTACTTTGTTAATTGCATGCACCATATTTGCTTCATTCGATTCCGATCTTGTACTAGCAGCATGGAAACATTAATGGTTTACAAGTACATCTAAATGTCGGTCATGTTACTCCTTGAGTTTTACAATAAATTTTTAGTTGACTATGTCACACATGTTATCCAAAGATGATTTTAAAAGAGTTGTTAATAAATGTCCTAAAAAATGATACTAGAAGTTTTGTATTATAAACAATTTTAGAACTATTAAAAAGTTGTAATTTAGGCTCTGTTTGATAAAAATAGCGGATAACTGATATGCTAGCTGATAGCTTATAGCGGATAGCTGATAGCGGTTAGCTAATAGCTTATAACTTATAGCTGATAAGTTAATTGAAGTGTTTGATAAAATTACCGGTTCAACTAGCTGATAAATGTAAAATGACATAAAAGAACTTTTTTATGACAATAGAAGAACTTTTTTTTTTATCATTCTAATTTTTATGAAGACAAGAACAACCTGCTTTTTTTTTTTATCATTTTGGAACATTATACATTTGTTTTTATCAAATCAATCATATGGAAAAAAAAATATTGTTCGAGTGTTTGTCTTTAATCTAAGTAATTTGTGGTATCTAAATTCTCTCAATTGTCATTTAAATAAAAATTGTGATATACTCAACAACAATTATATTAATCTAAAATTAAGATAATCTCGTAAGCTATAAATACTTCTTTCAACAACAAGTATATTGCATTTAATAATTACATCATTACCTAATTAATTTTATAATAAAATTATAAAGGGTAAAACAGGATTTTAAATAAAATAGTAAGGGTAAAAGTGGAAGAAAAAATAATAAGCTATAAGCTCAAACGCTACTTGGAATAACATCTGGAAAATAAGCTATAAGCCCGTGAAATAAGCTATAAGCTCGTGGTGGAAAGATTGTTGACAAAAAGAGCTTCTTTTATTATATGAACTTATAAGCTATCCGCTATAAACTATAAATCCATTTAATAACCTTACCAAACAGACCCTTGCTATTTTCTAGGACAATATTTCTATGTGTATTTGCTTAACCAATTTCTTAAAGCATTCATTAGCATTTTTCCTATAAGAAAGAAATAGTAATTTTACTATATTATCTTAGACAACCGTTTGCACAATTTCATTATCATATGTGCAAAGTGAATTTTAAAAAAATTATAGACTGTTATTAATTAGATAGTACGATTGAAGAAAAAACAATTAAAATTATTTATTTTGGAAATTGAAAGTGGATACTATCCTTTGGACAATTGTGTTTGCATACGTGACAATTGTCATGGAATAGAGGGAGCATAAAATTCCAATTCTTGTTCAACTCAATCAATATAGGAATTCTAGGGTGATGAAAGCCATAAATCCAACGTTATAATCATTAACTAAGCTCTGTTTATTTTATTTTTCGTTTTAAAGTTATTTACATATAGTCTAGTCGAGGAAAAAGACGATATCAATTTCGTTTATTCTAAAGTGTCATTTAACAAAAAATGGTTTTTTAAAACATAAATATTTGTATAAATAGTATTAAAGATTTTATGTGCAAATATCTATTTATTTTTCAATAACTATTATTTTAACATATTTACGGAGCAAGCCATACATTCTAAGGTGAACTAATATTAACTAAAGTGTGAATGCATTCTAATTTCTCTGAACACAAGTTAACGATTCTTTTCTTTTTTTGAACAAGGCAAAATGGAATATATTAGATCACAAAAGGTGATTCATCTCGCACAATGTGTGCAAAAGAGAATCACCCACAAAAAAATACAGCTAAAAGTCTGGTGCCATAAAAGAGCACTTCGGAAGAAAGACAAAACTAAAACAAAGCTGCAGCAAAACACCCATACACGGTAAAGGGTGCTGCCACCAATTATGATAATTGAAGGCGTAAGTAGGCTTATATGTCTTTAGCCAAGAAAAAGACATAAATTTAACATTATCTACTAAATGAGCCAAGGTGTCAATCTTCTGATTAAAAATCCTGTTGTTTTTTTCCATCCAAATAACCCAAACAATAGCCATCCAGATTACCGTCAGAAAAGAGTGAATCGCACGTGGGAGCTCTGCCAAATGACAAAACTGAAATAGATGATCACTGATGGACGCCGGAGCAATAAAAGAAATACATAGCCACTAATAGATGCGATGTCACACCAGACCAAAATGAGCACAATGAAATAGGAGATGATTCGCGATCTCGGAAGAACCACAACCAGCAATGCAAGAAGTGTCGTCGAAAGGAATGATGCACCGACGGAAAAGGTTGTCTTTAGTTGGGATTCGATTGCGGAGGAGTCTCCAAGCAAAGACAGAGACCTTAAGCGAAAATTGCTTCTGCCACACATCCTCAAACCGGCCACGCTCGGAATGGACATCTGACGTCGTTAGATAAGTATAAGTACCCTTCACAGAATAGCCATGTATAAGGTCGAGCAACCACCGCCACCTGTCAAAAGTCTGGTCCTGCAAAACAACATTATGCAACAGAGATGCACAATCAAACATCGTCTCCTCCTCCCACGCTAAGAGACACCTCCTCCACTCCCAAGCACCTCCACCAACGGCCCACCCCCTATTCTCCATCTGATGCACTGTCACCCATTTATCAACCACCAAATCAAAAAGGCGAGGGAATTTTACCCACAAAGACACTTCCCCCACCCAATTATTTGTCCAAAAAAATGTGCTACCTCCGCCTCCTACAACCCTACACACATTATTTTAAAACCAACTCCCCTCCAACAACCCCACACCACGGCAAATACTAGTGATCATTCGCCACCACGAAGAACTATCTCTCCCACCCTCCTTCAGCCGCCCCCTTCCTCCCCGTACCTAGCCTGCAAGACTCGATACCATAATCCCTCCTTATCGACCAACATACGCCAACACCACTTCCCCAATAAAGACACATTAAACCCCTCAACCTTCTCACGCCTAGACCACCCTCCACCCTCGGTAAACAAACAGAGTTCCAGTCTACCCATGAGATTTTCCTACAGTCCTCACCACCCCCCCCAAAAAAAAAAATTTAAATAAAGATTTGATAGAAGAAATTATACCTGCGGGGGCCTTGAAGAAGGAAATAAAGTAAACCGGAAGAGATGACATGACAGATTTCAAGAGAATCAGGCGACCACCAAACGAAAGAAATTTACTTTTCCAACTTGACAATCTAGAGATAATAGAGTTCACAATCGGTTTCCAAAAGTCTAGCTTCCGAGGATCCCCACCTATAGGCAGCCCCAAGTACATAAAAGGAAAATTTCCCACACGATAATGCAACACCAACGCAGCCTCATGTAACCAAGAAGTTGAGACATTGACACCTGTCAGAAGGCTTTTATTGAAATTCACCTTCAACCCTGACACCTGTTCAAAACTCATCAATACAGCTCGTATCGAACGCACATTCGACCAACTCTTATCACCTATAATCAGTGTGTCGTCATCGAATTGGAGATGAGAATGACATAGTGCATTATCGTGACCCACATAGTAACCACGAAACAACCAGACCTCAATAATCGACAACCTAAGAACATTGAATCCTTCGTCTGCCAACAAAAAAAGAAACGGAGACAAAGCGTCACCTTGACGAAGGCCTCTCTCCATGGGAAATTCATCAGTAGGACACCCATTAACCAACACCGAAGCAGTAGCCGTTCCAATACATTCAGACGTCCACTTACGCCACAAGGTTGGAAAATTCATTTTATGCATAACCGTATCCAGATATCTTAAATCAACAGAGTCATATGCCTTTTCAAAATAAACCTTAAATAACAACATTTCCATGTGTAGACGACGTGCCTCGTCCACCGCCTCATTCGCTACCAAAATGCCATCTAAAATCTGTTTACCCTGAACAAAAGCCGACTGTGAATCGGACACCACACTTCCGATGCCAGCGGGAAGTCTATTTGCAAGAAGCTTAGCCAGAACCTTATACATACACCCCACAAGAGATATAGGACGTGTAACAGCCCTTTTTTTGCTAGATTTATTTTGTTATTTATTTATATGTGTTTATATGTACTTATATGTGATTAATTACCTCTGTGTGTATTTTGGGTTAGGATTAGTGGATTTCGGTGTAGAAAGGTATTATAGTCATTTTAGACTCAGGGGTATTTTGGTCATTTTGTGAGCAAGGGTAAATTAGTAATTTAATGGCGAGGGTTATTTTTAGTGTTTCAAGTTAGAACCATTATTTTTACTAAGTTACTATTCGGTAGTGGTAATTAGTTTTGAACCTGTAATTATTCGATAACTTTTAACCGTTAGTGGATAGAAATTTTGGGAGTTAGTTTATAAGTGTTGTGAGCCCATTAAGACATTAAGAGGGTTAAGCCCAATTGTGTAGAGACTATATAAGCATTAGTCATTAAAGAAAATAGGGTTACACAATCATTTTACAAATTTTGAGAAAAGGTAGAGAGAGAAAGAGCAGGAGGAAGAGAAGAGGGTTTGAAGAGAGAAGCTTGAGGAACCAAGAGGTGATAGATGTAACACCCCGTTTTTCCAACAATGTAAATAATACACTTAAATCAGAGTATTCAACGTAAAATGGAATGCCACACTACATTTCAAGTATAAATAGAGTAAAGTCACTATTTATTAAAACCACTTTAACAAAACATCGCAGCGGAAAATTTAATTCTTATTCAACAACTTTGGCACTACGGCCTCAACATAAACAATTCTAATGAAAATCTCAATTCAAAAGGTTCAACAACATAGTTCAAAAATAATACGCAACAGTGGAAAACATAACAAATATCCCCATCCTGTTACGTATCAGAGCGACCCTAAGACGATGCACGAGAGAGTCAACTCACATCAGCAGCTAATCCTGGTTATCTGCACGTTATCCATGTAGAGGCAACATTCAAACAGAAGGGGTGAGATTTCACATTCAATAATAATAAGCATATAATTCATCAATGGAATTTAACAACATAAACAACTTTAACTAAGCAATAATAATTACTTCACATATTGTTCAATTATTTCTACTTGGCATTAAATCAACGACAACAACTCAACAACCTGACGACGACGACAATGCAATGACTCAACAACAACTTGACTATGCAGTATGCATGTGGTACTAATCAACGTGTTAGAGCATAGACTCTCAATTCAATGTGTAGAGCAATGACTCTTAAAATCAACGTGTAGAGCATCGGCTCTTAAATCAACGTGTAGAGCATAGGCTCTCAAATCAACGTGGTATGAATGATTAAACATTCAACAGGGCATGAGCCCCAACTTTATATGAGTATGCATGGACTCAACAACTTATACAACATCAACGACTTGATGATATCAACGACAACGACACAACAACGACTCCACAATATAATTCCATAATATTCATTGTCTATGGGCAACATCATATAACATCATAATAATTAACATAAGCATTCCTATAATAATTCATCAATGCGTACATTCATATAATAATTCATAACTCAAATTATTCATGTTAAACAAAGCCTTTTGAAACTGACAGTATTACCTAAGACTCTCATGTACACACCAAAGGCTAATCCAAAACAGAAACACGTGGAAAAGACGCAAGAACATGAAAAAGGTGCACTACTACTGAACAACTCGCCTCGCGGGCGGACTTACTCGCAGTGGCGAGCTAGGTTACTCGTAGTGGCGAGCACGTGGCGAGCAAACACTGCTCTCTGCCACACATCGTCCGCCGTGGTGAGTAGATGGCGAGAAAACACTGCTCTCTGTCACGTTGTAGCTCGCCGTGGCGAGCAGATTACTCGCATTGGCGAGTTATGACAAACTTCTGTCGGGAAGTGCGATTTTTCACCCCAAAAACCCAATTTTCATCCAACCCAATCCTAAATTTGATAGGAAACTCAACCTGTGATGATTCTATAACCTGAACATCAATTATACACAAATTCTATGGACTTCCTACACCATTAACAACCAAATTTCTACCCCATGACCTAATTCCCAAATCCACAAAACAACAACAACAACCTGTCAAATTCAGTTTCAGAATTACATAACCTAAGATTAGAGAATGTTAGTCCCACCCTTACCTTAGATTAAGTGATTGCAAGATTCTACAAGCCCTCCCTTCTCTTGATTCTCCTCTTCTCTTGGTTCTTCTCTTCTCTCCCAAAGACTTTGTAAAAACCTAGTTTTTGTGTCCGACTCTTGCTTTTCTTTTTATCTCAACAGATTTTCGACTTAACACCACCTAATTCTAATTAATTCTAATTCAGCCCCCTACAAGTCTTATTATTTTAACTTCCAACCCATCCTACTAAATAATAAAATAAAGCCACTTAATAAAATATTAATACACAACAACATGTCACTTGTCAACATCAATCAACATAATTCAACATAAATCATATAAAAGACTCTAAACTCAACTAAAATAATCAGATAAATAAACAAGGCGTTACAATAGAGATTCTAGGAGCTTAATTGAACCTTTTACTAGGATTATTGCTTATTGAGGTAAGGGGGTTAGATTTCAATCATAATCTCTTAGTTTAATTTCTTTTCTAATTATATGCATAAGTGCTTAATTGTGAAAAGTGATTATTGTGATTTTAATTGGTGAAATTCGTACTTATGTTTGGATGCAATGTTTGGGTATATGAATTTGAAGATAATTATGTTGTTAATGTTAAATTTTACATGTTTATGATGTATATACATGTATACTTGTGTTTTACCCAAAATTGATGAAGAATGAATCGTTGTTGATGGATTGTTGATGAATTCATGTTTGATTGATGTTGTTGTTGTCATGAGGTGTTGTTGTTGATGATTCATACCTTGGATGATCATAATTACGGATTTGTGGTATGAATTGAGTTGTTGATGATGAATTTTCATGTTCATGATATATATAAATGAGTAGTTTGTGAATTATGCTCAATTGAAGACTATGAGTTGTAGTTGTTGTTAATTGTTGTTGTTAATTTCATATCATGGATTGGGTATGAAGTAAGTTGTGATGAAGTTGTTGTTCTTTCATGAGTTTGAATAAAAATG
>Ga0315914_1010743_pt1 | contig 11262 bp, 7 predicted proteins | sample MpolenodulesMG_FD_203920 | JGI IMG/M metagenome (GOLD analysis project Ga0315914, IMG submission 203920) | Medicago polymorpha root nodule microbial communities from Los Angeles, California, United States - elongated nodules | ecosystem: Host-associated > Plants > Roots > Nodule | place: USA... | reverse complement strand
TAGGAAGTCAGCGAGGGGGTATCCTTTCCTCCTAGATTCAATAGTCACCCTAAGTAGTGCTGCAAAAGTTATAAGTTAAAAGACACTATCTTCACGTAGGAAGTCAGCGAGGGAGTATCCTTTCCTCCTAGAGTCAACAATGTCTCTTAGTTATGCATTTAATTTCATCACTCTTTAGAAGGATTTTTGGAAGCTACTTTTTATTAGAGAGGCACCACCTCCTCGTAGGAAGTCAGCGAGGGGGTATCCTTTCCCCCTAGATTCAGTGATGTCCCTCATTTTATTTATGCTTCCGCCCCACTTTGATTTACCTTTTTGTTCCCACACAAACTTATACAACAAATATGGTAACTCCTAAAATGTAGGAACATCTTAAGGAACCGCCAAACACACCACCAAGGAATCCTAAAATATTGTCTATATTTTAGAAACAAATAACCCAGCTGATTCTGGACAAAAATACGATACTTGGTGAACAAGAAATAAGGCGTGGTTTCCTTAAGATTGCGTAAACCAAGCAACATAAATAGGGCACACTGAACCGTGCCAAGATGTTGGAACATCGTATCCAACATCATACATGAGTATTTGTTTTACCAACAATGAAGCCAATACTCAAATACCCAACAATACGTATATGTATATACTACTACCCTCATATGTGAATTTTGTATATACTTTGTTGAGGTGATTGAACTTGGTTACTTTGATTTTGGAGAATCAATCGGAAAATGCTCATTTTCATAAACATAGACGAACTTTATAGGAATGAGTTTTCTTGATTAGATAACTTGTAGTTGATGATAGAAACATGATAATAGATGAAAAGAGAATAAAACAATGGTTATTGAGTGTTTGATACGTTGATTATTATGACGTGGCTATATGACACTATTTATGTGAATTATCTTTTATGATACGGAGTTATTTCTTTGAGGTGATAAATATTTGTTGATGATGATTGTTGATGAATTCTTACATGCTATTGACGACGATTTTGATTGTGTATGCATGTATTGAAAAATGTTGATGTTGATTGTTGACGATTTTTTGTTGAATATATGCATTTATTGAGTCATATGTTCATGCATTCAAAAGTCGGATAGTTATATCCATATTGGCGATGACCAGATATTTATATCTATATTGGCGATGACTAAAATACTTTATGTATTCATATTCGCAATGAAAATGATACATATGTATCTTGAGGTGACGACCTTGGTGATGACTGGTACCATATGCATACAGAGTTGTCTGGGCGCATTGCATAACTTGACAGGTGTCATACTTGCTTATGTGCTTGGTGAATAATTGCATTTGGTGAATTGTATAATTGGTGAACTTTGGTGAATATGTGATGATGTGAAAGTGTGCTTGTGGATTACTATACTCGTATACTTGATGGGTATTGGTATTGTTGAGTTGCTTAATCATTTGAATTTGATTATTGTCGTTTACTTTCATTTGATTATACTTGATTATGATTTGTGGACTAACCCCCAGTGGTCGTTTTGTAGACCGCCTACCTTATTCTTATAGATAGGTAGACGGTGTGCAGGAATAGTTTGCTTTGCTTTGGTGAGTTACTTGAGGATAGCTTAGACTTACATGGTGTTGGACTTGTGCTTGTACCTGATAGTTCACTAGCCCAACTTTGTTCATGATATATAAGAAATACTGTAAATCTGGATACTCTTTATCATTCACCACACCACTCATCGTTTGAAAGATATGAGAACTGTAATATTTCAGAGAACATATACTATATGAGAATTTATCCTAAGTCCAAAAGATCATTAAAATAGCAAAAAACAACAAGTTTTAATGAGAATTAGAACGACCGAAAACAAACTCTCACATAAGGTTGAAGACAATAGTAGGTACCATGTTATCTTGACAACATAGAGGATCTAGGACAACAAAGGAGGAGGATAAGCAAAACCCTAGGAGAGAAAAAAAATTGTATGGTATTGTTTTAGGTATTAGGGTGGATATGATTTTTGTTCCCCTCCGTCACTAATTATATACCACAAGAGTTAAATATTGTTTTTATTTTATTAAAACTTACATATATTTATTATTTTTGGACAGAAAATCAAATATATTTACACGAACGTAATATGGGATCTTCTGATTTTGCATTTCTTTAGTTAAAATAACATAGTTAAATTTTATTTTAATAAAAATCAAAATCAACATAAAACAAACAAGTACTTCAATCTTCATTATCTATGCTACATATAAAAACATGGGTTTTTGGGGGATTTTTGGCTGGATTTTTTGTTATTCTAATTATAATAATGTTATATTATTTGTGTATTAAAAAAGATAAAAATTTTGTTATATTATTGTTGTCATTGAAAAATATAAATTTGGTTTGTTGAGTTTGTTACATTTGAAAGTCACAAATATTTGTACTTCTAATTTTAATCTATATAAATTTTTTTTATATAAAATATCATTTATAATTTACACGCAATTTTTTTATAAAATATCATTGATAATCGACTTGCATTATCGAAATAGAAAGAGAGGAAACACAGTCATTGACAGTGGTTATGGCTACGAGAACTGTAACTGTCAAACATTACGATTTCAAAGTTATGGGGGTTGTTATGATTTTATGTTTGGTTTGATGTCTCGTATTGCTATGTACGCTCTCTTCGCGGGGAGGGGGTGTGAAGCAAGTAAATGTCCCAATGGTGAATTGGGCTTGTTTGTAATTGGGCTTCGACTCAAATAGGCGTATTCATTTGGGCAGTCCAGAACAAAAACCTAAGTTAACCCTAACTCATAATCTATTAACCTCTATATAAAAGTATGATTTTACTTTGGTTGATAATACTAGAAAAGTTCAGATGTGCTTCGCCGAAGCTTGATTCCTCTCTTTCTCTCTAGCTCACTGAAACCTCACTACCTTGTTTTTGCAAAGAAAATAAAGGCAGTCTTTCACTATCTCTATATCTTTTCATTTAAGAAGAGAATATGTACGCATATATGAATGGATTATAATGATCACGGTATGGTGAGATACAAATCTCAAATCAATTATAATTTTTTTTTTCAATTGCATATATTTCTTTCGATCATTTTAAATATTTTAATCTTATATTGTTTTGTCTTCACCAGATCTACGAACATGGCAACAAAACTCACTTTAAAGATTATTATTTTAGATCTGATCAAGTGGTTATCATCAAGATTTTATGTATTTCGAAACGTTGTTACAATTTACCTTATTGTTTGCGTTGGTAATTTCCAAGATAAATCTCGTTCGAGTGTGATTTCTTTGATTAAATTCGGAACAAAAAGACAAAATTTTGCATTTTTGAAGAAGGTATGCCTATTATTCATTATAGCTTATTTTAAATTAATTTCATTTTGTTTTTTGGCATTGATATCAAAAGTATTATTATTTATTTTGACTTACTATCTTATTTACTCTCAAACAAGTACCATAAGAAATCAACATATTTTTCTTAAAAGTAATGATTATAATGTTGATCATTTAATGTTTTCTTGTATGTATAAAATCAACCCGTGTTATAAATTTTGCATATTGATTCCTAAATCAATTTAATTACTGATGTACTAGATCCATTAGAAAATTGAACACGACCTCTTTAAAAAACCCCAAATTTTTGTATAAGGGAAAACAATATTGAGTATCTACTTTTGAAAACATTGTACCTAGATTGTTGTACCGAAACGAATTAAGCCAGAATCATCAAAAGTTTCTCCCTGTTTTAAATATATATTACTTTATTATCAATCGTTGTACTAAAAATGCATGCTTATAAATTCATTTTTTCTTGAGCTAAATAAAAAATTTATATCGTTTTTAGAAAATATATTTAATGAGTAAATTATATTATAAGTTTTTAGTTCCACACTTTCTATACAAATATCTCTTTCTGTGTTTGTTTTTCAATCTTCTTGTCTTTAATTTGTGACAATTCAATCCAAAACAATGTTTTTTTTCTTTCTATTCAATCTATTTTCTGCCACCACTACCTAAAACAAGGGGTTAGATGGGAATTCTTGTCATCAGGTAGATTTTTGAGCTACTATGCATGTTTGTTATTTTTTCCTTTTCATTTTCTATTTATTTGATTTAGCTCCTTGTTGGTAGATACTACTAGATGATAGCATATCAATGTACATCAGTTACATCTTTTAATACTTATAATTCTTGATTTATTTAAAATATTATATAGTATTTTATCATGCTTATTCGCTTACTTTAAATATATGTAGCACTAATATGTAGTTACATTCAATTATTTCATCACCTAAGACAGCGGTTCCGCTAGTATTGTTGAACAGAACCGGAGGGTTCGACAATGCTTCTTTGTATGTTGGTGATCTTGAAGGGAAGGTAAACGAGGTGCAGGTTTATGAACTGTTCAATCAGATTGGTCAGGTTATTTCCGTCAGGGTTTGTAGGGATCAGACGATGCAGTCATCTCTTGGTTATGGTTATGTCAATTCCTCCAATGCTCGTGATGGTTCGTGTTTTGATTTTTGTTATTTTATTTTGATTTTTGAATTATAATATATTCTTGATGATGGCAAGCATTGTGATTGTATCAATAGTTCTTAAAAGTTTTTTGTTTTGTTTGTTAGAAATAACGAATTTGGGTGATAAACCTTGTGTCCTTGGATTATGCTACAAATGTCTCTTGGGCAGGTTTGGTTCACCTTTTTTTTAATTAGGTTTCATTTTCAAAATTATTCTATTTTACCAAGAGTGCAATAGTAGACTATTTTGTTGTGTGCTTTTTGAAATGACGACGTTTTATATGTTTTGATTTCAGATACTGGGAAAAGGCATAAGAAGTATACATGTTGAAGGATATTATGTGTCCAAAGTGTATAATCATTTGCAACAGCAGACGTTGCATGTAATTTATAGTTATAATGAAACTTGAGTCTCAGTTGTTTTCATTTTGTATCATTTTGTTTTTATTTTAAAACAAGAGTAAACTAATAGGTTAACAAAAGGGCAACAACCTAATGGTGCTCTAGCTTGTACATTTAGGGCATCCAGTTTTAAGTATGTATTTGAAATGCTTATCAAGAAGTTTTTAGAAGATTTATTTAAACAAGGTTAATAATACTGCTACATTTTATTATGAGAGGATCCAAAATGTGTTATATTTAATATTTTTTTATATAATACATGAGTTCGTTGTAGATGAATCAGGGGAACCTGAGAAAAAAAACTCTCTAAGTGGAAATCAAGGGTTAAAGGAAAATTAGATGGACATTCCAGAGGCTTAACCTAGAAATAAACTAAAAAGAAAGGAAAATGATTACTCAAGAAAAGTATAGGGTAGACTCATGGAATAATTCATGGTCGGATGGATGGTCCAGAGGCTTGGACTAGAAATGAGTTTTTCATTGATCCTACTACTTTTGCTTCAAATATTTTTTGTCAATCTTATTGTATTGGGTGTTAAAGGAATGCAACATATAAATTCTTATTCCACTGTCGCTATTGGTGATAGTAATAACAATGGTGTTAATTCACACATAGTCACACAACCTTTTACATTGGTGAACTTCTTACATTTATGTCAAATCATTATGTTAATTTTGAATCAGAATTGTATGTCATATTGAGTTATTTGAATAGTTCAATCCCATAGTTTATTGCTCCAAATTGAGAAGTGATAACTGACAACTAAGTTAGTTATCACGTTGCACTTAACCCCTATGATTGAACAAGTTATTGAGTTATTGCATTGCCCTTAACATTAAATCAATGTCTATTTTAGGATTTTATAGTTTTAAGTGTTTTTAGTACTTTGGAACTAGGAATGGCTATGAAGATGTAAGAAGTTGCAGGGTGGATTGAAGATGTATCGTTGAATATGTGGAAAAATGCAGCATCTTGGGACACTCGTCAGGTCGTACATAGTACGCATACGTGGGTCCAGTCTGCCCATTTCTTAATGAGGAAGAATATGAGTTGTCCCCAATGTGTGGAATCTAGGAAGAATAAAAGAATATGCTAGTGGGTAGGTAGGATTGGATAACGACGGGTGGATAAGGTCGACCCGTGTAAAATGACCAAAAAGTACAACTTTTAGTGGGTGGCCTTGTACTATAAAAGGACACCCATGTGTTAGGCCAGGTTACGACTAGGGTTAGCAGCTTTAAAATCGTTGTTTTGGTCTTATGTGAGAATTTTATGGAATACATAGCAGTGTCAATATAGTGTGAGTGTGTCTTATTTTAGAATTTTATGTACTAAACTGACTAACAGAAGACACATCCGAGAACCAAGCTCATTAAGGATAGACATATTCAGGAATGTTTTTTTTATTATTTTGCTGATTAAAGGACTAAAATTATCATGTTTTTACTCATCTATGAAATAAAGAAAGATGCACATAAAACACCTTATCAACATTCTCAGGTTCAAGACCATTTTCATAGATGGCGTAACAATTTGCAGATGGCGTAACAATTTGCAGCAATCTTAGAAGACCATTTAAAATACGATAATTTATAGAAGAAAGCTGAGCTACCAATCTTCTGTCTCGCAGATGGCGTAACAATTTGCAGCTTCGCTATATTTTTGACTTCTCAGACGACTCGTTCAAATTAGACAAGAACTTATTGAATTCCAAGGTGTGTGATTCCAACTCTTCCGAACCTTGACCATTTCCATAAACAATATGTTCAGTCTTGGTCTAATAAGCAGTTTATTGGACATAGCTTGGGAAATTGATCAAGAGGACAAGTGAAAGCAAACCATGTTTCACAAACTAAAGACATGCCACATAACCAGATTGCATCGGTATTTTATGCGTGATTCTCCAATGCAAAAATAGTGCAAGAGCAACCATACGAATAAAAATGACGAGACGATATGTGACGAGAAGTGCATAAGGTATCTTTGATTTTCGTGTAAGAGAGGAATGTATCATCAGCTTGGTTTGCTCATCATCTTTTTCATACTGTGGCCTCCATAATATGACAATATTTTTGAAGGAATCATCTTTTCAGCAGCGGTTTGATATCTGAACAAGCACCTGAGCAAGTTGTGTCAAGGTTAGAAGTGAAAGTGTATTGTGTTATTCATATAAGAAAGTTCCAATTTCAATCATGGTATCAGAGCTAGCAGCTTCAACCATCTTCCCTCTGAAAATCATTAATACTCCAGTTGGCTTCTTAATCATCGTTTCATGTCTTTAGTTTGTGAATCATGGTTTACTTTCACTTGGCTTCTTAATCAATCTCCAGTTGAGAAGCTTTCTTGCTATGTATCTGATGACGGGGGTGCACTTTTAACTTTTGAAGCTTTGCTAATACGTGGGTCCTATTCTGCCACAAACAAGATCATGGTATAGATTAGCTTTTATTATAATTAACGGTGGGAGCTTCTACGGTGCAGTCAGAAAACTGATTTTTTTGAAAAAGTTAATTTTGATTTTAAGGTTTGATTCATTTTTAAATTGTTAATTAATGATTAATGATCAATAGTAATTCATCTAGTAATGTTTGCAATATCTTGGACTTACAGGTACTATTTTATCGTTGGCATCTTTAACATGCAAACATATTTGATGATATTATGAGATAGTCTTAAGTGTTACACTTTGTGGGGTGTTACACTTAAAACAATGTAGGATAAAATTAGATTAAGTGTAGTCTTGTTAATCTGATGATACTATGGGGTCTCAGGTTCGATTCTCTCGGTGCCAATTTAGATGGGCTAATTTAGCTTCTTCAAAAAAAAACTTTTTTAGTCAAACTCTGTCATTTCAACTTTGTACTTAATATTTATTACAACTTTAATTTGTGTTTATATATTATAGTTAATTTTAGTGACCCACCAAAGCTTTTGTTTTTTTGGCTCCATCACCGATAGTACAGACAAGGTACGTGGTTCAAACCCAACCCCAACCACCAACCACCGATAAAGAGTTACATATATATATATATATATTTTATTTTTTTATTTTACAAAAGTTAGAGGGTTAAAACACATAAAATTTGTAGTGACTAATTTTTTTTGGCACAAAACTTAGGTACAATTCCTTGGGTGCCTTTCGTATGGTTCTTAACTAAATTCACCATGATTTCTTTAAATCCATAATTCTCTCAAAGTTTGTTATCTCCAACAAAGTTGTATTTTTAGTTAAGAACCATACGAAAAGCACCTAAGAAATTATACCTGAGTTTTGTTTTTTTTTGGCTTGAATTTAGACACAAACAAGAAATAATATTAGTCCTAATTTATATTCAAAGGAAAAATCACTCCCAATTTAAAATGATTATTTTTTTTATCGAGACGAATCGCAGAAAATTGTAGGGACCAAAATAGTTGTGTGTGGAGTAATAACAAACCTTCCTTAAAAAAAAAAACAGAAAAACCTAAAACGCTGCGGTTGGAAACCCCACATATTAAAACCTCGTACGACACACGCAGCTTTCTCACTCTCCACAGGGTTTTCTCTGTCCGAGAGGAGAAGGAAAAAAAAAACGAAATACCTGACAAAATATTCTCCAAATTTTTTATCATAGAAGGGATAAACCCTAATCACAATCACACCAAAAACTAGTACTCTATTATTGTAAGGTTTTTGTGCTCTCTTTTCTTATTCTGTCATCAATTTTTTCTTTTTGTTTCTTTTTATTCACGCAAAAAAATAAAAAATCTGACTACTGTTTCATCGTTTTCAGAGTTTTTTTCCCTTGAAGAAAATGGCGATTGTTTCATCACCTAAAACAGCGGTTCCGGCTGTATTGTTGAACGGAACTGGACAGTTAGAGAATGCTTCTCTGTATGTTGGTGATCTTGAAGGGAAGGTTAACGAGGCGCAGCTTTATGAACTGTTCAATCAGATTGGTCAGGTTGTTTCCATCAGGGTTTGTAGGGATCAGACTATGCGGTCCACTCTTGGCTATGCTTATGTGAATTTCTCCAATGCTCGTGATGGTTTGTGTTTCGATTTTGGTTCTTTTATATTGATTTTTGAATTGAATTTTAAGTTATAACATATTCTTGATGATTGCATGCATTGCGACTGTGTGAATAGTTGATTCCGAAAAGTTATTTGTTTTGTTTGTTAGAAAGAAAAAAGGTTTAGGGTTTTGACAACTTATTGCAATTCTTAATTAATTTTTAGGACTATGTTATTACTAAAGTACAGTCGTTTATTTAAGAGAGTAAAACCCTTGTATTTATAATCATGTTTTTAAGTCATGGTTGCGTGAACACCATAAAGGAGGTTGAAGAACTAGTAGAGGAAGTAAAAGTGTTGTCGTGGAGATGGTGTTTCACAAGGCTGAAATTGGTTCCCTATTAAGCACGGACTCCAACATGGACACTTGACACGACACTGACACAGACACGATGACACTGCTAATGTAAAAAGCATAGGACATCGACACCTCTATCTCTATATTAATTTATTTATAAAAGATCTTAATGTCTATAAATACGTTGGAATCAACTTTAATGTCTATAACCCCTTGTTGATCAACATTTCTCACACATCTTTAACCCTTGAATCTATTGTGTGTAGAAGCAGAAAAAAAAAATCCAGATATTTGTCTGAGTTGTCCAAACCCGGAGATTGTATGAACTATGAATCGATAGTGTAGGTGGCAGATGGTTTTTAGGTGTTCCAGGTACAGTGTTTGTTAGTGTTGTTATCAGAGGCGACAGGGGGGTCAAATGGTTGGTTTTTTTTAACAGCCAATATATTAAAACAAAAAACCCCTTGGGAATAGGGAATTGCTGTCAAAGTAACAAAACAAAATCCCCAGCGTTACGGCAATACAGGGACTGTCCCAAAGGGAAACAAAAACAAAACCCCTCATGCTACAAACAGCACAAAGCGCGAGCCAACAGAAGGAAAAGAAACAAAGATTGTTTAGGTTTATATGGTGTTTTTGAGACCTGTATTCATCCTCAGTTGCTGTGGGGTTTTTGGGCTGAGTTTTCCTGTTTTAGTGGTTCCGCTATTTAGTAGAGTAGGGGGATTTTGTGTGCTGAGTTTTTACGGTGTTTCACTGAGGTTTTGTTCTCTTGTGGGGTCTGGTATTGGTTGCTGCCTCGGTGCCTATAACATGGACCCTTGTCCTTCTTTTTTTCCTCCCGTTATTCTTTAATCTTTCTTTGCTACCTAATCACATTTTGTGCTGGGCACTGCTATTAATAAAACATAGCTGTTTCAGAAAAAAACAAGTCATGGTTGCATCGAGATTCTTTAATATTATTGTGGAGAATCGCTACCAAATACGGCTGAAGAAGCTGCAATTACATTTGTACTAATTTTTCTCTTGGACCTTTTTTAAAACCTTGTTTTAAATGTCATCTATCATTGCAACCTTGTTACAATGATATAGAGTATAGACATTAAAAATTTTAATATCAATTATTTTGTAGAATGTTGTTGTGTTAAGTCTAATTGATGCGGCTGCAATTGCGGTAATGATGTGATTGTAGAAATATCATAAACCTTTACTTCGCGTTGCAGCTACCGAAGTTGTTTAGATTTTCACAACTTATTGCAATTCTTGATTGATTTTTATGACTAATGGAGTGTGTACATTCCTTTTTCTTAGAGTAAAACCCTAATATTTATAATCATGTTCTTTTAGGCGTGGTTGTGTCGGGATTCTTTAAGATCATGTTATTGATCCAATATATTTGTTTTTAGGTGTTTTATGTCAAGTTGTAGACTTGTAGTGAAGTAATTAGATCTGGTCGAACATGGTGGAATAAATGATATTGGACTTAGAAAATGGTTGTATGGAATGATTGTGAAGTTTATGTATAGCCCTGTTGCGTAGTGGAATTTGAACAAACCTGTATTTTCCGCGAACCACAATTGATAACAATGCTTCAAGTAGGAAGTAATATTTTTTTAAAGCTTTTACTGAAAGTTTGTATTCTAGTGCTTTAGTGTTGTATAATGCCATGCATTTTTGTGCCCAAACTAGTCCAACAAACTATGATTCTTGTTTGTTGTAATCTGTAGAAGAATTCTGCATTATAATGGTTTATAAGAGTAGAATAGTTTGTGATGGTTTGTCAGTCGCTTTTCTTTCTTCTATATAAATTTTTGAGTTATAGTCTATTGTTAATTGCATGCATTTTTTTTGGGAATACTTTTTTGAAAAACTATTTTGAGGATGAGTTACATTCGAAATAAAGGTACAAATTATAAGACAATGCATTCACTGTATTAAAGAAAATAATTGTTTTATTTATTAACTTAACTTTCAAATGCATTC
>Ga0315914_1010741_pt1 | contig 11264 bp, 5 predicted proteins | sample MpolenodulesMG_FD_203920 | JGI IMG/M metagenome (GOLD analysis project Ga0315914, IMG submission 203920) | Medicago polymorpha root nodule microbial communities from Los Angeles, California, United States - elongated nodules | ecosystem: Host-associated > Plants > Roots > Nodule | place: USA... | reverse complement strand
ATTTTATGTTCATATAAATGGCAAAATTATAACTCTTTTATGTTCAAATTGTATCCATGTTATGTCCGTTTATTATATTCGACATTTATATATTCATATTATGTTCAAAAAATGTCAAAAACAAGTTAAAATTATATCCATTAAGGACCAAAAACAAAATAAAAAAATTTTGTGAGAATGAAAACATTCAGTTTAATTTTATAGGGACTAAAATCAAAATTCGTTATATTTATAGGGACGAAAAACTTATTTAACCCTTCTTTTTTTTATGACACCAACAACAATTTTTATTATAGAAAACGTTGTTTAAAGGTGTAATTGGAATAATGAAAAAGTAAATATAGATATATTTGCCTAATTTGCTACATTTTTTAAAAGATAAAGGGAGAAACTTGACATATATACTCATATCGTGTTTGTTACACTTTTATTTTAATATTTGAATTTATTCGTATTTATATGTTATATGTGATATTTGTATTGAAAGTTGAGAGTAACGTTAGAAAGAGAAAAAGGCAATTCAAAATAGTCAAAACGTGTTATTTTCTTTATATATAGTATAGATTTACAAAATCACATCCAAACAATTTTGATTTTGTGTCGTTTTCAATTTTTTAGATTGGTTTGTGATTTTATTTGAAATCAGTTTGAAAGTGAACACATATAATTTTGGATATGTATCTTAAAAGTAATCAATTTTCATTATTTTTATTTAAAAAAATACATTTGAGATATTTTGTTGGAAATCCTAGTAGTTTTATACATATCTTAGAAGTATCTATTTTTATTGCTTTTTAATTACCAAATATGTTTGAGACATTTCGTGTAATTTTCTGCTTAAATTCTATCAGTATTTGTGCATGTTTAGTGTGCCTGGACTAACTGTTAAAGGAAAGGGCATTTTAGTAATTTGAACTTGAGACTATTTAAAGGTCCAAAGTCTCCTTTCTTTCATTTTTCCCTTGCCTTTCTCTCACTTTTAACTCAAATTTTTCTCTCCTCCCTCTCTCTAAACTCATGCCACTCACTATCTCGTCTCCATCAATTCAATCAGACTCCAATCCTTTGAAACATGCAATTGTTCCATCATGAAGTTTCGATAATTTGAATGGGAAATCATTCATTAAACTTCTCTTTCCCTTCTTCTTCCATGTTGGTCGATCCATTTCTTTCATGTGGGTATTGGATTGTTAATTTTTCCAGTTTAGAGTGAATGCATGCTTGTGTAGCTGATTTGGATGTTGATTGTTTTGGTTTTTACGAGCTATTAATGAAGGAAGGAAAAGTAGTTGAAGTTAGGGTTTTGGAGATATAGAAATATTTCAGAAGTTGTCATGCAAGTTCCTAATAGTTTAGAAATTAGAACCCACCTTGTGGTTTGATTTTGTGTGAACAACGAGACAAATCTAACTTATGATAATTGCATAATAGCTTTATGATTTTTCCCATGAAATATGTGTGTTGATTGTATTTATGTTAGTTTACAAGCTTAATAACGTGAAATTTGGAATTGATTTGTGTTGGGATAAGTTATGGTATGAGTTTGGTTGAAGAAAAAAAAAAAGAGTTTTCATGCTGTAACAGGATTTTGGGTTCATCTGATTTGAAAATGTCGAAACATATAGTAATTGCTTACCACCTTATGGCAATCAATTACCACCATTTAAAAATTCAAAATCTTCATTCCAAACCACTTTAAATTATTTTAAACTAGTTTTTAACCCCTCCAAACTCATCCCCAGCACTAATTGAATCTCTTTAGTGTAAATTAACCTAGAGCATAATCAATACTCTACACATTTCAAGAGAGTTAATTATGTATGAATATGTTATGACTCGGGTAGACTATAACCTTTAGAAAATGGGGTTTACTTAATAGAAGAACTTGACTTAGACAGTCAATGTCAGTTATTAATAGACTAATCAAGAGAGTTAATTTATATGCAAAATACTATTAAATATTTGTATCGTATTCGTTGTGGATTTTAATGTGCTTATATTTGCGGAAGGAAATTTTAATGCACCCATATGAGAAAGTCAATACGATAATAATTTAAAAACTAATCACTGATTTCAAAATATCAACATTAAGATTTTGTTTGATCAAATTGTCAAAAATATAACTTTCGTATATATTTTTTGTTTGTTGAAATAGACATATATATTTTTTAATTTTATTATTTAAATTAAATTACGAAAACTAAATTATCATGATAAACAAATCTAATTGTGTATACTTTATTTTTTGAGGAAATTGTGTATACTTGTTAAATTACTCTCACATTAAAATCCAATCTTTATTTCTAAAAAATCTTCTAAAAAATTTGAGTTTGTTAAGAATTTGTCCAAAATTGCTCCAACTATCCATCTCTAATATAAGGATAGATATGTGAAAATTTACAAAACAACTGTATATTCTTCTAAATCAGTGAGATTAAGAGATTAACATGGAACATATTAAGAAAATTGGTGAACGTTATTTTTATTATATTATAGTAGTAGATATTTAATTTTGTTTTAGTCCTTTTAGGTAATCTATTTTAATATCTTAATTACTGTAAGTTTTATTATTAGATAGATACATAAGTTCATGTTTATTAGTTGTGATAGTGCTTTAATTTAAAAATATCGATATAAATGTTTATTGGGGATAGGTTGAGAATTGTTTTTTTTAAGGGGTAAGCTTGAGAATGTATTGTACTTGATTCTAAATGGCCTTCTTTTCATCAGTTAAGGGTCTTTCATGTCCTAAAGATATTAACTTTTATATGATTCATCACCTCCTTAATAACATGTATCTCTTGAGTTGCAGGACCAAATTTTTTGTTAATTATTCTCCAATTGACATATTTACATGTAGAATCGATTAGAAAACCAACAAAAAAAATTTATACTCCTTTATTTTTTTAGTAGTGATAAATCGTTTTAACAATTTAACTCAATAAAGTACACAATTTAATTTTTCTATAAGTCGGTGTATTGGGCAACAAATCTTGATATTTGAAAAAAGTGTATTATAATTAACGATGACACTTGAACATAATTATTAAAAACATTGGGCAATTAATCTGACCAAATTAATGACATTTGCCAATTAACTTGAGAAATGACATATTAGCCCACTCTAATAATGATTTTATGGAATTAGTGGAGGATAGTGAAGGAAATTTGGTAGTAATTGATTTTCTTAGTGTAGTAGTAGATAGTAGAAGAGTATAAATAGTGGAAAGGAATGAAAGATGTATATTTATTAAATGACATATATACCCTAAATGAAAAAATAAAAACATGTTTTTCTCCAATGTGATTCACGTCTCCCAATGCCACAATGAATGTAGTAAAAGCAGGGGTAGCAATGTCTTTTTCGTTAACTCATTTTGCTTGGTTCCCTTTCTCTCCAAAATTGGACGGAAAGAATATTTGTGTGGGGCTCATGGTAAACTTTCTATCCTGCTTTTAATAATGCAACCAAAGGGAAAATGAAATATTTTTCAACCAGTTATGTGACTCAATCAATGTATGTTATAGAATAATAAATTAGTTAATATGTCAGTTATTAATATGACAATCAATGTATGTTATGGAATATTAAATTAGTTAATATGTGTCCCTTAAAGACTCAAGATTAGGTTGAATGAGTTTTACCCTAGATGGTAAACCACACGTACTCAGAGGAGTCTGATTCTAGCCCTCAGATAAGAAATTTAGCCGGTTAGTAGTGAAATATGATTGGAGTTACTCCACCCGATGTATTCCGTAAAATGAACTCAGATAACTTGTAACACACTAACTTAATGTGTGAATTTATGAATTCTGATATGTTATAACACATTAGAAATGAACATGTTAGAAATGCAGATTGTGATCCTAGTTTCCTTTTACAACTAATAACCTAGGTTAGGTGAAGCTCAGTGATACATTATGTCTCATCTCAATCCCTTTTTGCTTTTCTTCAGATACTCAAGTAGTTCGCAATAAGGGCAAGGAGAAATATATCAATTGATCATGCAACTTATGTTTATATTGATATTATACGTGTCTCATGTCATGCACTCTATTAGTGTCTTTATGTCGTTATGGATGATACGCCCATCATCGTATTAATAAGATAAAATGAAGTTGAAAACTACAATCACTACATTGCATAATTACATGGGAGTCTTTAAAATCATCGTTTTGGACAAAAACAAAAAGTTTATTTCATAAAAAGAAGCATCGAATAACATAAAATATATATATATATATATATATATATATATATATATATATAAACTTGATATTTCTTTTACTATATTTGAAACTAATAATCTTTTGACTGGAATTCACAACCTTAGATGCGATCAATTTCGATTTGGTGCACATTATTCTAGTTATAAATATCAAATCGCTTAAGCAATATTATTTAAAAACACACCAAACTCCTACCGTCTGAAATCAACCAAGTAATTATAGATAATATAAAACTAAATAATATAACATATTGTTAAAACGATTTAATAAAAAAAAAATCATAAACATACATGCTACAAGATTTTTTAAGTTAATATTGCAGCATTGTGTTATGTCGTATAGTAGAGTCAATTTTTTTGATAAATTGTTCGTTCAAAATTATTAACATAAACAACATTATACATGTTATTACACATCCATAACTAATATCCATGTTAATACATAAAATATTGTTCATGTTTTACAATTATAGTTTTTAACATAACCAAGATTTACGTTAATTAATATAATATTGTCAATGCTTTTAAAGTTATAAACAATTTGCTTATCATACATTGAAATGTTTCTACAACCATATAAAATTTAACAAATACGACCATCAATAGTGGCTATTTATTTTAACATTAATACAATTTATTTAATAATTAAGTTACATATTGTAAATGAATTGATTTTCATATGATCTCATCGGCTCTTCCATTTGTGAATGAGTTTTCGACAAAATTTATTCAAAGTTTTTACTGAGAATGTAATAAGTTTAGTTTTATATTAATAACAATAATAATAATAATAATAATAATAATAATAATAGTGATGTATAACCTTAATAACTTGTCATAAGGATTATATCATATGAATTAACATGGATCATAGTTATGTTAAAAATTATAATTTAAATTCGAACTTTAAAAAACATTGGTTATGTTAAAAATCCAACTTAAAACTATAACTATATATATATATATATATATAGTTGAACGACATGTATAACTTTGTTTGTTACAACAATTTTGACCAAAAACTTATAAAATAAAATAAAAAATTAACTTCCCCTCCACGACATACATAATCATAAAAATTCAACTTAAACAATCTAGAAAGTAGTAACATGTGTGTTTATGATTTTTTTAATAATCTATTTTTACTATATATCATATTATTTAGTTTTATATTTTCTACAATTATTTTGATGTTTCAAAACTGCGAAAGTTAGTGTAACGGATCGACCATACGTTTGTTGATCTTGGTCACAGGATCACTAATTTCAATGTTATTAAGAGTTATAGTAAGATAAAAGATCACATGTATATATATTTTATGTTAGTCGATACTTTTTTAATGAAATGACTGCATTGCCTAAAATACGATGATTCTTGTGGAAAACTCGAAAGTGGGAATGATGCAAATTTTTTCCGTGAATGTTTCGTTGAAAGTTGTCAATTTGAACCTGCCAATATTGAGATTCGTGAATGGTTTAAATGATTTGTTAAACCTAAGAAGATTACAACAGATCTGAAAACAAGTTTTGGGAACGATATAATAGATCGTTCGACTGAGTTGAAACCTGAAGATTGCATGATTGCTTACTTTTTTTGCCATGCCCTATATTTCAATCGTCGTAAGGAATCTGAACTTCTCATAGGTTTTCATTACAATGGCCTTGAGACTTACTGCTTATGATTTTCGGATATCAAACAATTAATGATTTGAATCTTCAATCTTTGAACTCTTAACTTTTATTTGGGAAAGGGAAAAATAAGTAAAAACCCTTATGAGATTATGGATCCGGGGTTGATTTCGCGAAAGGAAGGTTTTAAGCACCCTACACGATAACGGGTTCCGTAAAAACCTTTTGCCTAATTTATCTTGTGCTAACTCATTTACTTATTTTGAAAATACTTGCCTAATTGTCTAAGTGAAAGAATGGAGGGAGAAGAAGTATGTTTTTGATTATTTTTATTTGATTTGAAAGGATAGAATCCTTTGCCTACATACTCTAAAGAAATGGGATCAAAACCAATGTAGTTCACTCTCAAAATTAGCCTCAAGGCATAGAGTAAAGAAAAGAAGTGAGGTTGATTGATTCTAATTAAAAGAAATCTAAGTCTAATATGAATATTAAAATTGCTTAAAATTTGATTAAGAAAATAAAAGGAGAACAAACTCTTGGGTTAAAATCTAAGGTTTCTTATGAAAAATATTTTTGGAGTTTTGCATATTTGATTTTTTTGGTAAAAAGATTTTTCTAAGTTAAACGTAAGCTAAGAAAACTAAACGTAATGACGTAACGTGATAAAAAAACGAGAAGTTTACAAAGGACATTGGATCCCAAACAAATTCTCAAGTAAATGAACCTAAATTCCCATACATTGAACTATTATTATTATTAATATAAAACTAAACTTATTAAATTTTTCGTAAAAACTTTGAACAAACATTTTCGAAAACTCATTCACAAATGGAAGAACTGACGGGATCATATGAAAATCAACTCATTTACAATATGTAATTTATTTATTAAATAAATAGTATTAATGTTAAAATAAACAACCACTATTGATGTCGTTTTTGTTAAGTTTTATATGGTTATAGAAATATTTCAATGTATGTTAAGTAAATTGTTCATAACTTTAAAAACATGGACAATATTATATGAATTAACGTAGATTTTGGTTATGTTAAAAACTATAACTCTAAAGCATGAACAATATTTTATGTATTAACATGGATATTAGTTAGGGATGTTAAAAACTATAACTTTAAAAACATAGATATTTGTTATGGATGTGTAATAATATGTATAATGTTGTTTATGTCAATAATTTTGAACGAACAATTTAGAAAAAAAATTGACTATGCTATACGACCTAACCTAATCCTGTAATATTAACTTAAAAAATCTTGTAGCATGTATGTTCATGATTCTATTTTTATTAATTTTTTAAACCATATGTTATATTATTTAGTTTTATATTATCTACAATTATTTGGTTGCTTAAAGACGATAGAAGTTTGACGTGTTTTTAAAATAATATTGTTTAAGCGATTTGATGTTTATAACTAGAATAATGTGCACAAAATCGAAACTGATCGTGTGTAAGTTTATGAATTCCACTCAAAAGATTATTGGTTTCAATATCAAGGTCGTTAAGAAATATAGTAAAAGAAAATATCAAGTTTATATATATATATATATATATATATATATATATATATATTATGTTAGTCAATGCTTTTTTATGAAATAAACTCTTTGTTTTGGATGATTTTAAGGACTCCCATGTAATTATGCAAGGAAGTGATTGTAGTTTTCAATCGCATTTTATCTCATTAATACGATGGCGGGCGTATCATCTATGACGACATAAAGACACTAATAGAGTGCATGATATGGGTCACCTATAATATCAACATAAACATAAGTTGCATGATCAATTGATATCTTTCTCCTTACCCTTGCTGCGAACTACCTTAGAGTATCTGAAGAAAAGTAAAAAGGATTGAGATGAGACATAATGTCTCACTGAGCTTCACCTAGCCTAGGTTATTAGTGGTAAAGGGAAACTAGGACCACAATATGCATTTCTAACATGTTCATTTCTAATGTATTACAACATATCAGAACTCATAAATTCACACATGTTGTGTGTTACAAACAAGTTATCTGAATTCATTTTACAGAGCAACTCCATCCACATTCCACTGCTAAGCGGATAAATTTCCTTTGTAAGGGCTATAATCAGACTTCTCTGACTACATGTGGTTTACTATCTAGGGTAAAACCCATCCAACCTAATTTGGAGTCTTTGAGGGACACATATTAACTAATTTATTATTCTACAACATACATTGACTGTCATTAATAACTAACATGGTCTGATTTGGATAAAAACATTTTAACGGACATGATATCGTTCCGAGTCACATAACTGGTTGAAAAGTATTCCATATTCCATTTTCCCTTTGGTTGCATTCTAAAAAGCGGGATAGAAAGTTTACCATGAGCCCTACACAAATATTTTTTCCGTCCAATTTTGAAGAGAAAGGGAACCAAACCAAGTGAGCTAATGAAAAAGACATCGCTACCCCTGCTTTTACTACATTAATTGTGGCATTGGGAGACGTGAATCACATTGAAGAAAAACATATTTTTTTTCATTTAGGGTATTTATGTCATTCAACAACTATACATCTTTCATTCCTTTCCACTATCTATACTCTTCTACTATCTACTACTACACTAAGAAAATCAATTACTACCAAATTTCCTTCATTATCCTCCACTAATTCCATCAAATCACAATTAGAGTGGGCTAATATGTCATTTATCAGGTTAATTGGCCAATGTCATTAATTTGGTCATATTAATTGCCCTATGTTTTTAATAATTATGTTGAAGTGTCATCGTTAATTATAATACACTTTTCTCAAATATCAAGATTTGTTGCCCAATACATTGACTTATAGAAAAATTAAATTGTGTACTTTAGTGATTTAAATTGTTAAAATGATTTATCACTACTAAAAATAAATAAAGGAGTATACATTTTTTTTGTTGGTTTTCTAATCGATTCTATATGTAAATATGTCAACTGAAAAATAAATAACAAAAAACTTGGTCCTGCAACTCAAGATGTACATGTTATTAAGGAGGTGATGAATCATATAAAAGTTAATATGTTTAGTACAAGAAAGACACTTAACTGATGAAAAATAAGTCATTTAGATTCAAGTACAATACATTCTCAAGCTACCTCGTTAAAAAAACAATTCTCAACCTATCCCCAATAAAAATTTATATCAATATTTTTAAACTAAAGCACTATCACAACTCATAAACATGAACTTATGTATCTATCTAATAATAAAATTTACAATAATTACGATATTAAAAGAGATTATCTAAAAGGGCTAAAACAAAATTAAACATCTACTACTATAATATAATAAAAATAATATTCACCAATTTTCTTAATATGTTCCATGTTAATCTCTTAATCTCACTAATTTAGAAGAATATACAGTTATTTTTGTAAATTTTCATATATCTACCCTTATATTAGAGATGAATAGTTGGAGCAATTTTAAACAAATTCTTAACAAACTCAATTTTTTTTAGGAGGTTTTCAAACTCACATACGGTTCTCTAAATTTATGAAATAAAGATTGAGTTTTAAAGTAAGAGCAATTTAACAAGTATACACAATTAGTTTTGTTTATCATGATAATTTAATTTTCGTAATTTAATTTAAATAACAATAATTAAAAAATATATATGTCAATTTCAACAAACAAAAAATATATACGAAAGTTATTTTTTTGACAATTTGATCAAACAAAATCTTAATGTTGATAATTTGAAAATAGTGATTAGTTTTTAAAATATTATCGTATTGACTTTCTCATATGGGTACATTAAAATTTCCTTCCGCAAATATAAACACATTAAAATCCACAACGAATACGATACAAGTATTTAATAGTATTTTGCATATAAATTAACTCTCTTGATTAGTCTACTAATAACTTACATTGACTGTCTAAGTCAAGTTCTTCTATTAAGTAAACCCCATTTTCTAAAGGTTATAGTCTACCCGAATCTTAACATATTCATGCATAATTAACTCTCTTGAAATGTGTAGAGCATTGATTATGCTCTAGGTTAATTTACACCTAAGAGATTCAATTAGTGTTAGGGATGAGTTTCAAGGGGTTAAAAACTAGTTAAAAATAATTTGAAGTGATTTGGAATGAAGATTTTGGATTTTTAAATGGTGGTAATCGATTGCCATAAGATGGTAATCAATTACCATATGTTTCAACATTTTCAAATTAGATGAACCCAAAATCCCGTTGCAGATAATACAAATTGTTGTTGGTGTCATAAAAAAAAATTTAGATTATATTTTTTTCTTATATTATTGATGTCATTAAAGTAGATAATCACGATTAGTTTGATCAGGGGCGGATTTACCACCCAGCTAGCTTAGGCACGCGTCCGGACTCAATTCATACTTTCTTTTGTATCGCTATAAGAAATTTATAACAAATAGTTACTAAATATAAATGGTGTGATCAAGATATCACATTTTTTCTTTAATTGATTTTCTTTTCCTTTTTAATTCTTTTTTTTAACCCAGAACTCACGTTTTTTTCTTAATTGATTTTCTTTTCCTTTTTAATTCTTTAGTAACTTTTTTCTCCTTTTTCTTCTTTAATTATTATTTGTTAGTATGAGAGGGCTTTTGAATTTGGACATAGTTTATTATGGATTTGAGGCTCACATATCCCTAATCCTCTCTTCAATACAACCAAATTCTCCTTAACCTATTATATTATATATTTACAAATTTTCCTTTTTCATCTCTCTTATTTTAAGTTGTACTTTTATTGATAAAATGACGAGTCTCTTTTATTTCGATCTAGGACTTTCATATTTATTTATTATAGATTACAGAGTAAATTTTAATAATTAACGTTAATAAAAAGAAAGAAAATAATAGGGTGATGATTGGTGAAAATGTAAGTGGAAGAAAAGAATCGGTCTGGATCTGAGTGAGCGTAATAATACAGTCGAAGAGAAGAGAAGAAAGTGGAAAGGGTCGGGATCATCATCGATTCGATGATACTCCTCCAGTCCCATTCTAGATTCTTGCTTCAGACTCTCTTGAATCGCCTTCAAAAGTTAGTTAGTTTTTTTACTTAAACGCATGCGTTTTGTTTTGATGCATGTTAATGTCTTGTGTTTCTGTTTCTGTTTCTGTTTCAGTATTGAAAAAGGCGTTGAACTCGATCACCACTGGGTTGAATTTGACGATGTCAGATATCACATTCAGGTATTGTAGAGGAATTTGAATAAACCCCTATTTTATGCTATCCACGATTGACAAACATAAAATAATTGTAGGTTTCAATGAAGAATCCTAATATTTTCTTGCTATCTGTATCGTTGCCTACTCCATCTTCCGAAACTATTTTTGTATCTGGACTTCCTTTTGGAGCCATTGAAGCAATCAAAGCTGCATATGGCAGTC
>Ga0315914_1010738_pt1 | contig 11267 bp, 4 predicted proteins | sample MpolenodulesMG_FD_203920 | JGI IMG/M metagenome (GOLD analysis project Ga0315914, IMG submission 203920) | Medicago polymorpha root nodule microbial communities from Los Angeles, California, United States - elongated nodules | ecosystem: Host-associated > Plants > Roots > Nodule | place: USA... | reverse complement strand
ATTCCAAGCAGAAAAGAACAGAGTATCATTCATTTACTTCTTAAGAGTGCTCTTGTGACTCCATCCAGGACGTTTCATTGAGCAGCTCATCCATTGTAATTAACTTGTGTTTACATTCGTGAACAATATCCAACCTCTATTATTTCAAATTTCTTTCTTTTTGGTCTTGGGTGGGATCCGACAATGGAAAAATATAGATGTTTTTTGCTGAGTTGATAAAATATATGCTTATTAGACATTTAAAATTGAAGTAACATTTTTTTAATGAATCTAATATTTTGGTGACATAATTACCTAGTAATTTCTAACACCTTTAACAAATCTATAAAATTATCATCAATTTACTCTATTCCTTATACTCTCACATATAAAACAAACTCCTTACTTTCTTCCCCTTGTCATTTCTCTCATGTTTAAATTCATTTTTTATTTCTTTGTTTTTCTAATTTACTTTCTATCTTCTCTAAAAGAAACGAACAAAAACATTCCTCGATGAAACCGTTACCAATCCACATTTTTTACCATGTTGTGTCTCTGTCCTTATCTGGCTATCTCACCAAATCACAAACACATTAGTGTATCATGTGTGAGTTAAACTTTTACATTTGATGCAAGAGTGTGTGTGTATTGAGCAACATATATGTGAGATAACCAATATACTTAATGTCTTAAGGTTCGAGTGAAGATGTGGTGTCAATCTCAATTGTGGGGTTTCTCTTAGTCAAATGTGATGATCCAATTCATTGTAAGCTCCCTTAGAAATTCAAGCACTATGATGAACTATATTTTTAGTTTTGAGATGTCATTTGCTTAATTTTGTTATATTAAATATAAGTTTTTTGATGTCATTCACTTTCATGCAATTTCTTTGTCTAACCTCAAATATATCAAATTTCTTTCTTTTGGTCTTTGGTGGGATCGCACAAAAAGAAATTGTAGATGTATTATGATGAGTTGACAAAACACATGCTCATTAAACATTTTGAGTGAAGATATGGTGTCAATCTCAAATTTGTGATTGCTCTTAGTCTAATATTGTGATCCAACCCAATGGAAGCTCCCTCTATCGTCTGAACATTATGATGAACTATTTGCTAGTGTTTGTATGTCATTTATTTAAATTTTCTATCTTAAAAATTAGTCTGTGTATGTCATTGCTTTCATGCTATTTTTTATTCAACCTCTATCATTTCAAATTCCTTCACATTTCGTTTTTGGTGTGATCTTACGATGGAAAAATCCATATGTCTTACGTTGATTTTACAAAATACATGCTTATAATACATTTTAAAATGATGTGATAGTTTTATTTAAAATGATGTGACTTTTTTTTTAAACAATTCAAATTTTTTGGTAAAATAATTACCCAAAAATCTTCAACTCTTTCAACAAACCCAAAATTACCGACAACTTAGTTTATTTCCTATACTCTCACAAACAAAACACAATGCATAGATTTCTCCCCTATCGTTTCTTTCATCTTCAAAATCTTTTTTATATTCGTTTTTTTCTTTATAATTTCTTTGATCTCTTCTCATGAAAGAAATGAACATAAATCTTCCTCCATGAAACCACTTTCAGCCCGCCTTCATTAACATGTTGTTCCTCTGTTTGACTTTATTTGACTATGACACACAATTACATACACGAATGTTTGCACACTTGATTAAGAGATGTTAATGTGTCAAGTGTGAGTTGGAATTCTACATTAGATGGAAGAGAAAATTTTCAACAACATATAAGTGAGATGTTCCATGTACCCAATGCCCTGAGATTTTGTGTTAAGATGTAGTGTCAATCTTACTTGTACGGTTGATATTGACCTAATATTAATATACATTTCAGTGTAGGCTCACTAGGAAGTCCCAATATTATCTCAAGATTATGATAAAATGTTTTGTTAGTTTTTGGAAATAATTTTTTTATTTCTTTATTTATTTATTGGATATCATTCGCTTTCATGCTATATATTTTAGTCAACTTCTATTGTTTCAAAATCCTTCGCTTTTGATCTTTGGTGAAATTTGACAATGGAAAACTGGATACGTATTTCGATGAATTGACAAAATACATGTTTATTAGAGTTAACGTGGCTTCTTTTTTATTTTAATATTTTGGTAAAACATTTACCCCAAAATCTAGAACTCCTTCAACAAACACATAAATTACCGGCAGCAAACTAACTTTATTCTCTATATTCTCATTATCAAAAAGCACAAACCCCTTTATTTCCTTATCATTTCTCTCATTTCAAATTCTTTTTATGTCTTTTTTTTTTTTATTTTTCTAGTTTATTTTCTATCTTCTCATGAAAGGAACAAAAAATTTCCTCTATTAAATCAATATCATCCCACTTTTTTTACCATGTTACACCTTCCTTGGTCTTATTTAGCTATGCTAACAGATCATAGATGCAGAGAGTCTTAAACTTAAGTGATTAAACATATAAGTGAGATGACTCAAATATCTAGTACCTTAACAATTTGGATGTGGTGTTAACCTCACTTTTGTGGTTGCTCTTAGCCTAATGTGATTATCCAACCCTATTTATGCCCCTTCGGAAGTCCCAACATTAAGATGATTTTTTTTTATGTCATTTGCTTAATTATTTTATCATAAAATTTAGTTTTTGGATGTGATTCACTTTGATTCTATTTTTTAATCCAACCTTCATTATTTCATTTTCCATCATATATGTTCTTTAGTGAGATATGACAATGACAAAAACCAGACGTATTATGTGGGGTTAACAAAATACATGCGTATTAGATATTTTAAGTAAAGATATGGTATCAATTTCACTTGTGTGGTTGTTCTTAGACTAATTTGATGATTCAACCCAATATAGGTTTCTCTCTGAAGTATTGACATTATGACGAATTATTTTGTTACTTTTTGGACGTCATCTTTTAATTGTTCATCTTAAAATTTAGTTTTTGGATGCTATTCGTTTTCATGCCTTTTTTTTTATTCAACCTATATCATTTCAAATTCCTACCTATTTTGTCAATGGTTGAAATACATATCTGTTATTCTAAGTTAACAAAATACATGCTTATGAAACATTTTAAAAAGATTGGCTTTTAATTGAGTCTAATTTTTTGGTAAAATAATTACCCAAAAAACTCAAACTCTTTCAACAAAATCATAAAATTATCAGCAACTCACTTTATTTACTTTAGTGTCATGGTAAATTAATTATCCAAAATTTTCTATTCTTTCAACAAACTCATTAAATTACCAACAAATGTGTTTGAGTGAGCAATCACAATTAAACCAACCAATAACTGTTTTCAATTAAAAAAATCAAGATGAGATATGGTTCGGATATAAGGAATATGCCATATGTCATGATTAATTTGAAATAAAAATTCATTTTCTAGTTCTTTGCAATTTTCTAACTCAAAGTGTTTAGTCTATTAGTAAAAAAGACATACTTTAGATTTAGACGTTTCGGGTTTTGAGTCATTCAAGTATCCTTGAAAATAGTTAATGTAAATATGTCAGTGACTGTTCTTTTATCTCTAAGATCTTTACTACGTTGTACAAAATTAACATTCATTCACCCTAACTTTCTTTTACCAAAAAGAAATTGACTGAAACTTTTTTTTTTTTAAATAATGGTATTAAATATCATACCTCAAGAATCATTACGGTTCAATGATCATTAATTTTTTTTGCTATTAAAAGACATAACATACATAAAAGACATTTACTTAGCATTATTATGTCAAGCACGTGGGAATTTTCTTCTTTTTAATTGTTATTTATTTGTATTTTAATTATTGAATGGAATGTTTTTTTTTAAAATTAGTAGATTAATGGATACACACTATCAATGTTTGTATTACACTAACATCCAGTCACACAATGCTTGATAATTTATGAAGTTGTCATTCAATTTAGAAATCTCAAAGAAGAAAAAGACTCATCATTTAATCAGATTAATTATCCATTGTATGGTCAATTTTGCTTCACCAAAATAAATATATTTTTGAAGGGAAAAAAGTGAATATCATCGAAGTGAATGATAATGTTAAAATAATCTTATGGGGATAGTTTGCTTTAATGGAGGATAGAAAAGCATTTAGATTTTTAGAAAAGGGGATGAGTTGCTTCGTATAATATGGATTAGAGTACTTATTGTGGTATCTAATTATATATTATTTTGCTTATTAAATTTCAAACATTTAAATATCTAATTGTCATTTATTTTTGATAAAATATCTTCATTAATTTTGAATTATGCACATGATGATTATAGAAATCAATTAATTTTTTTAGATGATTAAATAAATCGTTTAATTTTTTTTAGATGATTTCCTCAATAAAAAAACCCATAGTAAAAAGACCAAAAATGATAATTTTTGTAAATATAATTATATAATAATCACTCATAATTATACACGAATTACAGATATTCCTGTAAATAAAAATATATAATAATTATTTATAATTATAATAGAAATTTCTACATCAATTCCTTCAAAAAAAAAATTCCACGACTAATTAATTAGATTGTCTTTAATTTCTATTTAAAATTTGAAAAACAAAGATGATTTTTTTATGTTGATTTAAAAGACTATAACAAAGAATAAATATTTGAGAGACTCTATGAGAGTACCCTATGTAAGCAAAAACATGAGAAGCAATGAGAGGCTAATGATTTGACCTTAAAAAATATTTTCAAAAGATACAATGTGTAAGTGTAAAGTAGAAGAGGAAAAATCATGAGAAAAAGATTTTTTTTCTTTCTAAAAACTCTACCTTTTGATACCCAAATTTCATTTCTATTGAAAAGTGACCACCAAACTTAATCAAATCTATGCTACACACGTATTCATATAAGAAAAAACACAGGCTCATCATATGGGTGTTCATGGTGCGGTTTCGATCAATTTTGAGGTAAAAACTAATCGAATAATCAAATCAAAATATGATATGATCCGACAGGTATTCACAAAAGGACATCAAACATATGCAATAATATTAGATTTTGTGTGATTTTCAGTTTTTGTATCAATTTGTGGTTTTATTTTGAATTGGTGGATTTGAACACTCATAACTCGTGATTAATTAGACAACTCGTGATTAGTTAGACTCTTGTAACAATTTCAATATTACTGCTAGCATTTTTAAAATCTCAATGCGAACAAAACTACTTATAATCCACATAACATTGGACACTTTAATCAAATTTTTAATATATACAACTCTACAAATGTAAAACTTGATTAAAATATACCACTTTGTGTAAAACAAAATTAAAACTTTAATTAGTTTCGCAAAATATACAACTCTATAAATCCTTTGTTTTTTTAGAGGAACTCTACAAATCTTTGTAGTGAAACTTCAACTCTTGCGGCCTTGTACTTCATCTTTAAATGAATCTACAAAACTGGAAAAAAAATAGAACAAATCAATAAAATTTAGTTAAAACAAAAGAACAAACGGTCAAAGAGCAACCCACATATATCACCCGTTGCTAGATAAGAAGAAAAATTGAAGAAAAAAAAAGAGATAAAAAGACTCTAAAACTACAGACAGATAGAAAGAGGATTAAAAACAAAATGATGGATTTTAAAAAAAAATACAAATAATTTTAAAATAATCGGATAGAAACAAATATAAATGAACAAATTTAAAAAATTGGATACAAACAAATATAAATGAACAAACATAATTGTTTTGAAATATTTTGAATTTGATAACTGAATGTTGAAAATTATGAGAGGACCATGCACGAACAATCCGAACAACTACGATCCATGACTCTTCACGGGGTTGATCTCAAAGATATTATCAGATCTTGGTGCCATTATAATATCGTTATTTAGTTTGACAGGGAAGAGAAGATGGAAGATGAGACAACCTGAAGAGAACATTGGTATATATAGGCTAATAGTATAAGTAGAAATATTTGAAACAATATCAAAATAAAAAATACGATACAATAAAACCAAAATAATGCAATATGATTGGTTCAACATAACAACAATGACACATGCCAAAATATGATTGGAGAATAGTAGCAGACATAATGACGCGACTAACACCTTTATTTAGCTAAGAAAGTTGATGAAATATCAATTTTCGGTTACAGAAATACTATTTTAGCATAGAAATATCTCATTAAAAGAAAATTAATATGTGATTACCAAATAATAGAGAGGCAAGTTATCACTTTTTAAGTTACGAATGAACTTAAGTTAACAAAATTATTCTGAGTAAAATAATAAAATACGTTTTCGCAATAATAGTGTGGCTGGAATATGTTGACCAAATATAATTAAAGATAAATTATTTCATACCTCTTTAGTAAAGACAAAGTTTGAAGCGATAAAAAGATAAAAAATAAGATGTAACAACACCAAAATGATGCAATATAATTGGTTCAACACCACAATAATGATACATGTTAAAATATCATTCGACGAAAGTTTTCATTTGACGTATTCAGAAGTAATTTAACTTTTCAAGTACTTAATTTTAAGAAATCCGATTTCCAAATTTTAATTTTATTTCATTAACAAAACAATAATTTTAAAATTGATTTTAAGTTTTTACAGATTTTATTTGTTTAGTAACAATAACAACACAATAAGTTATTCATGTCTTCATCAACGAAACTACAATTTTACAAGTACTAAAATTTTCCAATAACGAAACAATAATTTTTAAATTTGATTTTCGGTTGCAATTTTTTTTATTTGAATAGTATCAATAAGGACACAATACTTATTTAAAAAAAAGTAATTACTCATTTTTCAAAATCATTATATGCACCCAAAAAAGGCACATTTTTTGATCATAATGACACATTTTTTCAAGCAAAATAGTGACACATCTTTTCATTACATTTTGTTGTCTAAATAAAAAAAACATTAAATGCACCATAAAATTCTAGGATGACACGTGTACTATAAAAAAAAAAAAGGAAAATGTTTATAATAGAGATGTGTTTATGTGATTGAAACGTGCTGAGCCCAACATAGCCTCAGTTATATAACACGAATTCCTATATCCTATTCGAAAAATTCACAATTTAAATTAATTAAATTGCTTCTCTAAACCCTAATATAAGATCTACAAAATGACCCTAATTTCTTTCAAACTTTTAATTTTCATATTGTTTATCGACTCTCATGGCTCCTTTAAAATATTATTATATTGATAAAAACAAAATCCTATCAGTTTACTATGTCAAGAATTTCCTAGCACCATTTCCTGGATTGTCATTGTCCTTATCAGCAATTAGTTTGAAACGTGCTGAGCCCAACATAGTTTAATAGTTCAATGACCAGCAAATAGTTTAATAGTTCAATGACCAGCAAATAGCTTTTCATAATTATCTAGTAGTTAAATAAAAGAGCATTAAGATAAATCCGATCTCCCACATACAGAATGGGAACATGACCCCAAAAACAGTCACAAGCAAATTTGTACATCTACATGAAAGAGTATATACCAGTCCGGAACCGAATACAATCTTACAACAGCCTAAAGGAACCAAAATCATCAAGCCATACAAAGCCATCCATAATCTTTCCAGAGTTATAACATCCAGGAAAATGCTCTAAAGTGAAACCTGACAAGAAGAGAAAGAGAGCACTTAACAAACATTTCCAACAATCCATTTTGGATCAGGTACATTCTGCAATGGAGTTAAAAAAAACCCAAGAAAAAAAAAAAAAGGAAATGGATAAAATCAAGACCATTTGAAGGTATTTCATAGGAAAGCATGGAAGGGAAGTGGTGGGGGGATGGATTACTATAAGTCTTTCTTGTTTGGTTCATTATTTTGGAAGCAAAACCGGAGTAGGGGAATCCAGAGCAATATCCTCCAAGCACAAATTTTGCCCCCCTACAAAAATTGGGGTGATTTGGCGCAAGAGTTGCTATAAAATTCAAATTGACTAAAATATATTCTAACATTGTCTCGGATCATTATTAAAAAGCCAAAGGTGTAAAAAGTAATGTGTGCTCTCCATTAAAATCTATCAAACACCAATGCTATAAATCAAACAAAATATCTCATGCAATCCCTCCCCTACCATCCCCTGGTTTGAACTAAACTACACACTTGAACAAGAAACAGTTTTCATTGATGTTGCATCTGCAATCTCCATCAGTCTGCAAGCATTATTTGCTCAAAACCAAAGGATAAAGAGCAAGATCTCATCCACTGATAAACAACAAAACAAGGTATCTATATGTTATAGCCGGTATAAAAAGGAGAAAGGGCACACCTGCAGAGACAGTTGAGGTGATGAATTGGGCTCCCACTAATCTTCTGCACCAAACCAACCAACAATTATGGAGTTAATTTTCAATTACACAACCAACATAAATGTATCGAAGATGTACAAGAACAAGTATCCACCAGTGTCTTGAAACGACATGTAGATACAACTCTAAATTACATTGAAAAATGATAAGTCAAGTACATGATAATATATTAGAAGAGAGCAGGAATAATGTCAAATTATATCAACATTAAATCCAAGCAATGCAGATAAAATGCATAAAAGTTAAAACAAACAAAGCATAAATACAGATAAAATGCATAAATCCAGCTTCCATATTTGACTTACAACATATGAATAAGATAACACAAGAAATATAAATAAAACTACACAAGCACATTCAGCCACATGTTTAACCTATGTTGTCAATAGTGGGCTAGTGGCACATTGTAGCCGATAGTACTGGGGAGGGGCGGAGCAATGGCTAGCCACCCCCACATGTAGCAATGCAAAGCAGAATGAAGTTAGACCCATGTTTGCAACTGAGATTTGCTTTGCGTTTTACAGTGGTGACACAACAACAGGACCGTTATTGTGCTAGGGGGGTTTGAAAACCCTAAAAACTGAGTCATTGCAGTGGTATTTTAAGGATTTGGCTCAAAAAGAGAATCCCAGTATAACTCTCTTCTCTTCACAGTGACCAGAAACACACACTCCTTTCCTCTTCATTTTCCCATCTACTGTGAACCATTCGCGGACGTCCAAGCCTCTTTATTCACATTCCAAGAGCCATGACAACTCTTACTCATTCTTAACCATCAATATCATTAACAAGTGGCTCTGCGGATTCTTGTGCCCATATGTTTAGACCAAGTGGGGATAACATTGACATATCATGACAGTGAAATAGTTTAAAGAAAAAGAAGGATGGGATGGTTACATGATATTTCTGTGGTAAGACAACTACTTGAGGAGGAATTACCAGTGCAAAAAATATCAGCTGGGAATAAAAAGAGCTGTAGGTCGCCAGACCAAAATACCCGATGATACATAATTGATTTTGAAGGTAGCCTGATGTTGCACCAAAATACACCTCAAAATACGTCAGTATTTACATGTATCTTTTGCTTATGACTTTTGTTTCTAATTATGAATTATAAGTATTTCATGAATTGAGTAATTTGATTCAATTAGTAGCAATTATGTGTTTAAATGTATTAACTATGTAGTAATACAAAATATATCAGAGCAGCCATCAAGCACCACAATCCCAGATATTTTTAAGAATCTTAATTTTAAAATCCAATCCAATTCGCATTTACTCCAAATCAGAGAAGCACAATATTGAAACAAGTCAACTACAAGCTGATGGAATACCCTAGACCAGCTAAATCATAAATGAGTTATTTGGATGGATTTGCTAGGTCATGCAAATCAAATGAGAATCCATATCATAAGCTTTGTAATTAAAACCAAATATGTTATCACATGATTCATAAATGATACGAAGAAATCCAACTTCGACAGTCCACGGGCTATCAAAGATGGCTCATGAATCACAGTGCACATTGATTTGTCACTAGTCACTACTAAGAGCGAATTCTTAAAATATAAGGACCTAATTGATAGTAAGTGGTTAAATATAGGGACCAACTTGACAGTTTAATATTGTCGGGGACCATTTTGAATCATCCATAACATCATTGTCATGACCTATTTGAAACACCCCTACAAAATCAAGGACTAACTTGGTGGTTTACTCGTATAAAATCCATATCACATAAACTAACATACCAAATGACAAAAAAATACACACTAAATCAACAATCAAACTCTGCACTACCACCACAAACATCATCAAATTCAATTCAATTGTTCAATCAACAAAAACAATCTTCAAAATCATCACAACCAAAAACAAATTTGTCAAAAACTCTAACCTTTCTTATGTTCATGCGCAACAGCACCAACAGGCTTAATAACAGCTTCACCCTCATCACCTTCCTTAACAGCAACAACAGCCTCAACAGCATCTTTATCATCAGGATAACGAACAACAACAACAGGACAAACACAATGATGCACACAGTAATCACTAACACTCCCAAGCTTCCCATCACTCCCTCGACGCACCGCGCCGAATCCACGGCTTCCCATAATCACAGCACTAAGACCAAGACGCTCAACTTCAAGACATAACCGTTCCTTCATATCATGATCCTTCACAATATGGATCTTATACGGAATCTGAGCTTCTTTGAGCGGTTTTGCAAGATCAGCAGACTTCGTCGCAGTGAAAGCGTCGTAGTCTTCTTCTAGCTTCCGTTTCGGCGTGGAAGAGATCTCGGTGTTATTGGTGGCGATGTTTATGGCTTCTTCTTCTGAGTTTGGATCGGTGTTGATGGAGAGATCGATGGAACCCCAATCAGCGCCGAAGAGGACGTTGGTAGGGCTGACGTGGAGGAGGATGACAGCATCACCGGGTCGGATGTAGTGTTGTACGGCCCAGCGTACAGCGTACGCGCTCTCGTCGGAGAGGTCAACGGCGACGCCGATTTTACGACGGGCGCCGGCGGTGGGAGTTGGTGTTGCGGCGGACTGGTGGCGAGGGGAGGAGGGGTGGTGGATTCTGATTTGGGGGAGTTGTGGGTCGGATTCGTATGCGGGGTTATTGGGGTTCTGCATTTTTTTTGTTTTTTGGACAAGAAGAAGAGAGAAAAAAGAGGGGTTTTCTAGAGAGAGATTTGTTTCTTACTTGCTAAGAAGTAGGGAAGTGTGTTAATCAAGGGATTGGGATTTTATTATTATGGAAGGTTGGTGATTGGATAGGGTATAAATAGTGAGAGAGACTGTGTGGGAGGACAGGTGCCCTACAAGTTGGGCTCTTGTGTTTACTTGAACCTATAAGATGGGGAATTATGCTCTTTACTCAATAGCTTTTGTTCATTCTCAACTGAAAAGACGAAATTATCCATACGCATGTTAACTCACGTTAGTGTAAATGTCAACCTGAGTTAACAC
>Ga0315914_1010735_pt1 | contig 11268 bp, 7 predicted proteins | sample MpolenodulesMG_FD_203920 | JGI IMG/M metagenome (GOLD analysis project Ga0315914, IMG submission 203920) | Medicago polymorpha root nodule microbial communities from Los Angeles, California, United States - elongated nodules | ecosystem: Host-associated > Plants > Roots > Nodule | place: USA... | reverse complement strand
AGTACACAAGCTTTGAAGTTTGGAGACAATCCACAAGTTTTGGGTTGACTTAGAAATAGTTATGCGGGATTTTCATAAAATTTCACTAAGACCTCCTTGGAGTATTTTCATCATAACTCAAAAACCATAAATCATTTTCAAGTCAATCCAAAGCCATTGGAAAACTAACAAAATTATCTAAAACTTTCATGTTTACACCAAAAGCCAATTCAAAATAGAAACATGTGAAAAAGATGCAAAAACATGAAACAGGGTATGCTGTCAAAGGAAGCTCTCGGGAAAACTCCATTTTTCACCCAAAAACCCAATTTTCATCAACCTTAATCCCAAATTTGTTAGAAACTCAACCTAGGATCATTCTACAACCTGAACATCGTTTATCTACGAATTCCACGGACTTTCTACACTATTAACATCCAATTCTACAAGTTCTACCATCAATTCCGATTCTTAACCCTAATTCTCAAATTCTCATGAACAACAACAAAACTACATGCTAAATTCAATTTCAGAATTATACCACTTAAGATTAGAGAATATTAGTCCCACCCTTACCTTAGATTGGTGATTGCAAGACTCTACAAGTTCTCTCTTCTCTTGGTTCTCCTCTTTTTCTCCAAAAGCTTCTCCACCTAATTTGTGTCTGGCTCTTACCTTTTATATCTCACACCCTTAACATATTTTCTAACTGAATCCACGTATTTTTCTAACTAAGTCCACGTATTTTCTAACTAAATCCAAACCACGTATTTTCTTACTAAATCCAAACATATTTTCTAACTACATCCACATATTTTCTAACTAAATCAACGTATTTTCTAACTACATCCACACATATTTTCTAACTACATCCACATATTTTCTAACTAAATCAACGTATTTTCTAACTAAATCCAAACCACCCCCTCAAATATATTTATTCTAAATATCCAACATATTCTACTAAAAAATAGTATAAAGCCACTTAATAAAATATTAAAACACCACAACATGTCATAAATCAACATAAATCACATAAGCAATATAAAAGACTCTAAACTCAACCAAAAATAATTAAATAATAAATTGGGGTGTTACACAACATCATGTACACCAGCCTGTTCAAAACCCTCCAGCTGACGGAGAAGAACCTTTCTCCCTACGTTGGAAATGAGCTTTACGGCTTCAACGGTTCCTCTACTCAACCTTGGGGCTACGTGGAGCTGCTGGTCACCTTCAACGAAAAGGAGGCCAAGAAAACAATTAGGATCCCTTTCCTGGTGATCGACTGTCCTTCTCTCTATAATTGCATTATAGGAAGAACCGAACTCGCCCATCTGGGCGCCGCATGTTCAACCGCTCACCTGAAGTTGAAATACCATGCAAAGAATGGCATCATCGCCTCACTGAACGGAGACATCGAAGCTACAAAGAGATGTTTCCTTCAAGCTAACAAGACCCGGAACTCGTTTCCCAATCCAGCAAAACTGCCGACGACAAGGGGAAAGCTGCCGCGAGTACTCTGGATAAAACCTAGTCGAGCTCGACCCCAGGTTCTCCAAGGAGAACCTCAAAGAGCAGAAAAGGGAAAAGAAAGATCCGCTCAACACGAAACTTCTTAGACCTATTCCTTATGGAGAATTCGAGTTGGTTCCTTTCGGAAACGACCCATCGAAGAACTTCAAGATCGGCAAGGATCTTCCTGAACTTGCCAGAGCACAACTGGTTGCCTGTTTAAAGGAAAATGCTGACCTATTCGCGTGGAATACAGCTGACATGCCCGAAATCGATACGAGCATCGCCTGCCACAAGCTGGCGGTCGACCCTGGTGTTAGCGTTGTAGCCCAGCGATGTAGAAAGCAGTCTCCTGAAAAGTCAAAGGCTGCAGAAAAAGTTGTAAAAGATCTCCTAGAGGCAAATTTTATTTCTGAGGACAAATACACTACGTGGCTCTCATATGTTGTACTTGTCAAAAAATCTAATGGAAAATGGCGTATATGTGTTGATTATACCGATCTTAATAGGGCCTGCCCTAAAGACGCATATCCTCTTCCTAACATGGATAAACTCGTTGATAATTCCTCCGGCTACAAACTTTTATCCTTCATGGATGCCTATTCTGGTTACAACCAGACACCAATGGCCGAAGAAGATAAACATAAAACAACTTTCATGACCGAATCAGGGAACTATTACTACAACGTAATACCCTTCGGACTACGAAACGTGGGGGCTACCTATCAACAGATGATGGACAAAGTCTACAACAAGGAACTTCTGGGCGGCATTCTTGAGGTTTACATGGACGACATGATTTTCAAATCTCGACAAGAGATTGATCATGCCGCCCATCTCAAAAGAGTGTTCGAACAAACCCGAAAATACAACATGCGACTCAACCAAGAAAAATGTACTTTCGGAGTTCAAGCGGGTAAACTCCTCGGCTTCTACTTAACACAAAGAGGAATCGAGGCGAATCCAGATAAATGTCTCACATTTACGGAACTACCTACACCCCACTCTAAAAAGTGCATTCAAACAATCAATGGCATGCTTACTACTCTCTCAAGATTCGTGACCAAGTCCGCTCAACATGCTCTCCCTTTCTTCAAGCTACTGAGAAAGGAAACAAAGTTCGAATGGACTGAAGAGTGCGAGACCGCTTTAAAACATCTCAAGGAGACCCTCTCCACGCCTCCAGTCCTCTCGAGACCCGATCAAGGTGAAGCACTATACCTCTACCTTTCCGTTTCATCGGATGCAGTCAGTGTCGTTTTGGTCAGAGAAACAACGGAAGGTCAAAAACCCATCTACTTCACCAGCAAAGCTTTGCTCGGGCCAGAGACAAGGTACCAAAAGATCGAAAAGGTAAGCCTTTGACAAGTGCATCTGAATGATAATTAATGTTAGGTAAGCCTTTGACAAGTTGTAATTTACTAAGCTTAGAGATTAATTTGCAGTTAGCATGTTCCAACCTTCTGTGTCATACCCATTTCTTTTCATTCACTAATAGAAGGCAAACTACCTTCTGATCAACCAGTTCAGAGAAATTGATTTTGTAGACATTGTCCATCCTCTTTCCCTTAAAAATTATGGAGTTGTCATTTTTGTTAACTACTGTGCAGCTGGTCTTATCAAACAACACATAATAACCATTGTCACAAAACTGACTGATACTCATTAGGTTATGTTTAAGACCATCTATCAGCCACACATTACTAATAGAGATAGAGGCGTTACCAATAGTTCCTGTACCAATGATCTTGCCAGATTGGTTTGCTTCCAAACTTTACTTTTCCTCCTTCCTTCGTTGTGAGGGTGAGGAACATAGATTTCTCTCCTGTCATGTCCTTGAACATCCACTGTCTAGGTACCATGACCTGTGCTTTTCTTTTGCTCTCAGGCATATCTGCAGTATTGACAAATTTAGATTTAGGTACCCATTGCTTTATGGGTCCTTTGGGGTTAGTACTGGAAGATTTATTCTTCACTTCTTGTACCTTGTGTTGTGAGCTTGGTTGCTTCTGGTTAACTAGCACCTTAGGTTTAACACCTTTTGGTTTTGGTTTCCAGGAAGCATCAACTGTTTTGTTCTTTTGAACCTTGGACTTCAAGATTCTAGACTCTGTTTTTATCAGACTTTGAGGAACAGGTTCTGATCTCTTCAGAATCTTGATCTTTGAAGTTTCAGGTTCAGAGTTAATCATGGCCTTAGGCTTAGAGTTCTTTGGCTTTCAAATGATTATAGCCTTAGAGTTGGAAGCTTCAGGTTCTGATTGAACAACAGTTTGAAGCTCAGCACCTTCAGGTAGAAAGAAGGTTTTCAATCCTCCCTTGATGCATTCACAACATGTCTTAAGACTGATTTCCTTAGATTTATCATTTGAAAATCCAATCCCTTTTCCATTGTTCTAGTAAATGCTGTAAATCATAAAAGCCACTTTGCTTCTGTCAATACCAAATATTATGAAATCTTCAAGAGCAATTTCATGTTCACTTAAAGTTTTTCCACTACACTTCTCTTGTAGCTTCTGAACTAGATACTTGAGTTTTTCTTCATAAGTTCTACAGATGAAGTCAAACCCTCTAAGTCCTTCTTCAGAAGCTTTTAGATCCAATAGAGTTGATTCTTGTTGTTTTATCAAAACAATATATTTTTCTTTTAAATCAATCAACTCATTGGTTCTAAACCCTCTAAGTCCTTCTTCAGAAGCTTTAAGTCTTTCATCTCCGGATGAACTTCAGCTTCTGGTGATCTTGCTTCTGATGAGGTCCTTCTGACGAACTTGCTTCTGATGACGTCATCACTTCAGGAGCACGTTATTACTTCAGGAGCACTTTTCTTCAGATGCTTCAAGCTTCCTTTTTGTTGATTCCTTTGCTCTCTTTTGTTCTTCCAGAACCTTATAAAGATATCAAATTTTTGTCTATGGTCTTGTACACTTGAACAAATATTAGCATATCCAATTGACAATTTTTAATACCTTGTTATTATCAAAACTCTAAGGGTCATGTATGTTAAACATTTTTCATTCCAACATTCTCCCTCACTCTAAGGGTAATGTTTGTTAAACGTATTTTGTTCCAACACATTGCCCAGCAGTGAGAGCAGTACGAGGCGAGAAGCTCCCCGTATATTTATGACATGGTTAGTGGCGATGTTGCCTATGTTGTTGAGCAGATGGGTCAGTAGGTGATGAGCCCTGAGCAATGGTTTCAGGCCATGCACCATATTAGGGAGCAGATCGCACCGATTTTGACAGGAGGAGAGCCCAGAGGCCGAGGAGGCGGCAACAACAGCATCAGTAGGAGCAGGACCATGAGTAGGATTACTTGTAGTTGTTGTTTAGGACTTGTTTTTTACTTTTCGTATTTTGATGACATTGGTTTGTATGTTCGTATTTTGATGACATGTTCTCGTACATTGACTTTAAGTATGTTGGTACTTTTATAATGTATTGTAGTAATTGTTTAATGTTCATATTAAATATGGTCTCGTATTTTGACTTGTTTGTGTCGAATATTGATGATTATGCAAAAATACAATGTTGAAATAGGTTTGCGATTCAAGCTAATTATGTGTCAAAACACATACGAGCAGGTTTGTGTTATGTGTTCAAAACACATAACAGGTACAGAAGCAAGTGCTTCTGCCATTTCAAGACTTCAGGACGCATCGGCAGTTAACTGTCGAGGAAATTGAAACCGACGGCAGATAACTGCCGAGGAAATTGAATCTGGCGGCAGTTAACTGCTGAAGGGAATTTTAGTCTTTTACTAGTGTGTTTCAGCGTAAATACATGTGTGAACAGCAATTTTCCAATAATAGCCTTAGTTCCTTCATATGCTTGAAGCGCAAAAACTGTTAGGAGTCTCACATCGGGTAGATCAAAGTGTTTAATGTGGTACTTATGCCATGAGGTTCTCCTACCTATTGGACTAGTCTTTTGGGTTGGACTCTCCTCGTAGGCTTAAGTCCTAACAAAAACACTTGGGTTAATGTTATCTTCTTCAGGGTATTCTAGTGCAAACTTTCTTTAGAATTTGAATTTAAACTTTCTAAAAGCCTTATTCATTTCTACGATTGGCAATGTTGAAGCCTTTAGAATGAACAATCAAGAAGACCCTATTACTCTTTCTTTTCAGCTTATTAAGCTCTTCTTTTCAGCTTATTAAGATCTTCTTCAATTGTAAATTTTTGGTTTGAAAGAGTGGATATGGAAGGAAAAGCTATTGGTCATCAATCTCAGAACCAACAAGTTTAAGAGAATAAGAGAGGCTAAGTAGTATTTCTGGATTAGAGGAAAAGTCATTATTAAGTTCATAAATTACTGTCACCTTTTTCCATTTGAATTCTCCTACAATTGCTGATATGCATTGCATGTGAAGGTTAATATCATCCCCTACTTGAATGAAATGTGGCAATCTTGGAGATAATGATTCTGGTTTGGCTTTGAATAAAGTTAGAGACATGATAGGAATGTTGTTAATGGTGTTACTAAATTCACATGCCAGTGTTGCTTCATCTTTATTTATTAATTTTATTAGGTCTGCAACAATTTAACTTAATAATTTCCCTCTAAAATGCTGCATTAAGTTAGCAGCAATTTAACCTAAAATATTTCATCTAAAACTAGAATTCGACCTGTGCGATGTACGTTTTATTTTTATTTTTAAGTGTCATATATTAGTATTAAATGGACTGTATTTTTAGAGTGTCATATATAAGTATCAAATTGACTATCAAATTGACTATCTTTTGGGCTCTTTGATAACATCCCTACACAAACATCATATCTTTGATGGTATCTCTTATATCAGTAAATCATGTCTTTCCAGTTCAATATAAAGTTTAACCTTGCATATTTCCCTAGTCATGGATGTTACCCAATGTGAGCATCTTTCAAAAGTGCACTATCTACAAAAAGAATGCAAGAAAATTAATTAAAACAAAGAAAAAAATTAGCAAAACAAAAAGCAAATACATGGTTCAAAAATAAAATAGAATAGAAAAATCTAAAAGAAAAATTAACATAAATTACTACTTCATTACACTTATTGTTTCTTTCCTGCTCATCCTTTCTGCTCTAAGAGTTAGCATTTAAGGGACTAGTTTTATTTAGTAATCAATTAGAATGCGATTAAATTTTTCAACAAAAAAAAAACAACAGTAGAATACGATTAACAAAAAAGATACATAATATAGAATCCATTGACTACCTTCATTCCAATTTTGATGTTGAGTCTCTTAAATAATGGGCATTGCTACTTTGCTGTAAAAGGAAGACTACCAAAATTGATGTAAACATCTCAAACTAAAAACAAAAAACGGAAAAAGGATATTCCATTTCTCAAAAAAATATGCATATCGATAAAATGCATGTTAAATTAGAATACCAGTAAAGCAGTGGTATCAGAGGAAGGTTGTAAGGTCACGTCCTTCCATTTGCGAAAATCAAAATATCAAAATATATGATTCTTCTGTTGTCTGTGTAATTTATCACGGTTTAGGTTTTTTTTTTTAGAGAAACATGGTTTAGGGTTTGCTATATATAGCCGACTTTGCATGGAAATTATGGGAGCCGAGTTTGCATGGAAATTAGGGTATTATGTTTGTAAACGTATTAAATAAGTGTACAACAACTTGCAAAAAAAAAGTCTACAGAAACAATAGATATATACAAACGATGACACAACAAGATAGGAATGAAAAGCTCATCAGTGAGGAGATATATTAGGGGTTGCTGCATTTTAGAGGGAATTTGTTAGGTTAAATTGGTGCGTTGCATTTTAGATGGAATTTGTTAGGTTAAATTGTTGCTAACCTAATGCAGCATTTTAGAGGGAAATTATTAGGTTAAGTTGCTACATACCTAATAAAATTAATAAATAAGGATGTAGCGCACCAATTTAACCTAACAAATTCCCTCTAAAATGCAGCAATCCCTAATATTTCTCCTCACTGATGAGCTATTTATTCTTATCCTGTTGTGTCATCGTTTGTATATATCTATTGTTTCTGTAGACTTTTTTTTTGACAAGTTGTTGTACACTTATTTAATACGTTTACAAACAGAATACCCTAGTTTTCATGCAAACTCGGCTATATATAGCAAATCCTAAACTGTGTTTCTCTCACAAAAAAAAACTAAACCGTGGTAAATTACACAGACAGCAGAAGAATCATATATTTTGATATTTTAATTTTTGCAAATGGAAGGACGTGACCTTACAACCTTCCTCTCATACCGCTGCTTAACTAGTATTCTAATTTAACATGCATTTTATCAATATGCATATTTTTTTGAGAATTGGAATATCCTTTTTGCGTTTTTTGTTTTTAGTTTGAGATCAGGTTTTTGTATCCAGGTTATCTCTATCGCCTTCAGATGTCAGGATTCCCTTTAAGTTTCAACGAAGACAATTTCCTTTGACTGTACCATTTGCAATGACAATTAACAAAAGTCAAGGGCAGTCGCTTAAACATGTTGGTGTATATCTACCAACACCTGTATTTTCTCACGGACAGTTGTATGTTGCTGTTTCAAGAGTTACATCCAGAGAAGGACTAAAGATATTGATCACCGATGAAGATGGTGAAGATACCAATGTGACGTCTAACGTCGTATATGAGGAAGTATTTCGCAATGTGTGATGAAACTACATGCCAATGTACTAAAATTTTCATATTTCTTTTACCGAATTATTGATAGGATTACCGAATTTTCTTTTATAATATTTTCAGATTTTATACATTTTATAAAGTGTTTTATTTTGTCTACTATGGATTATCACCTGTTTTTTTTTTCACCGTTACCAATTATATGTTGCATTTTATTATTCGTATGTCAATCCCTTGACAATAAACCCGTGCGACGCACAGGTCAACAATCTAGTTGTATGTAATGGTTCCTATGATGGCATGCACTTGCATTCTCTCTGAGAGATCCATAACTTTATTCATACAAGCATTATGGTGCTCGAAGTAATCATGATCCGTTTTTTTTGGTTTGACAAAATTTTAATCATGATCCTTGGAACTTATAAAATGGACAATAATTGTATTGAATTTATGATATGTAAATTGCAGTTATGGTAGAATCTTGGGTTTATTTAAATTTAATTATTAGGGACTCTCAAGCACACGAATTCTCTATAAGTTTATAATGAAGGGCTTGTTATTCAAGAGTATAGCATGACTTATATACCGATGTCAACCAATATCAATATCCATTGTATTATGTTATTCATCTAGATTAACACAAATTTTCTTTTTTTACCTCATTTCACCATTCATTAGATATTACTTCGCTATGATATGTAATAGCGATATATATTTCGCAATATTTACTTTATTTAATCATTTATTTTTTTTAAAAATAACTCCTTTTGTCAGGTCAAAATGAAAATGAGAGATATTTTTGTTTTAAAACTCAATTTTCGGTTAAGTATCGACTAATTTGAGAGGTCAAAATTCTACCGTATATTTGCAGGAAGCCCATTTAAAGTCAGAGCAAAACTATGTATAAATTAGTCCACAAAAATTTCTTTAAAGGAAATCAAATCCAAGACATTAAAAAGAATTATTAATTTACTTTTTTTTTTCCATTCTTTCTAACCCACCGTATGTAGCATATTTGACCTCTGATGATTTTTTTTTTGGGCATTGCTATATATCACGATTAAAAACTTCAAGAATAAATCACGATCACATATATTCCATAGTTTTTAACCATTCAAATACCATTAAAATGAAAATCATTCACTGCATATTCAAAAAGTAACCTTCTATCACATATTCACTTTTATTTTGTCCCTCATGCAAGAGACTTAGTTGCCAACCCCAAACTTACTCTCTCTTAGACAAACAAAAATGCAGTCTTTTAAACCATTTTTTATTTGTTTTTTTATGGTAAACCATGATTATCATTACCCAAACCTTTTTCCTATTGCAATGGAGAGTGGCTGAAGCATCTTGTTTTGTCAGATGATTAAAAAAATGTGATTCGTGTGTTTCTCGTGAAATTTTTTTCCGTGAGATTAAGCATTTCCCTTTTTGTTTTTTGTGTTTGTAAAGTGGAAATTATAGAAAATATATTTATGTATGGAAAAATCTATGTAAACTTTTATTCATGACTCTATATATACAAGAAAATTGTAGTACAAAACAAATTTAAATAAAAAAAAATCTAATTAAACAAAAGTATAAATTATAGGGTTGATAGGTCTTTACCCCCTGTAATATAGGTCATTTTTCGGTTTTACCCCCTGTAAAATTATTTTTTTGATTTACCCCCTGTAAAATATTTTTGTTTTGATTTACCCCCTTAATAGGCCAAACAAAAACGAAAATTTTTTGAAAAAAAAAAATAAAATTGGTTTTTGTTTGGCCTATTAGGGTAAATCAAAACAAAAATATTTTACAGGGGGGTAAATCAAAAAAATAATTTTACAGGAGGTAAAACCGGAAATGACCTATATTACAGGGGGTAAAGACCTATTAACCCTAAATTATAACTCCTAATGTCTTATTTTAAATATACATCTAAAATATATTTGTTAGGTTTGTAGTTTGTAATTGGCCGCATTTTGTTAAAACAAGTGTTCTAGCAAGATATTTGACAAGATGTCATGACATGTTGGTACGACATCGTAGCGTGCCTTGTTTCGCTTTCTTGGAAGATTTGTTTTAAGCGTGAGATCTCTGAAGATTCTATGAAGATATGATTCATGTAGTGTGTTGACCAAGAAGCATGTGTTTTCTAGATGCAGCAAATGGCGTTGGACCTTTTCAAAGAAAAATATTCATGTGGGTCTCATCACTTTATGTGGGATCCATTTTCAATGTGTGTTTAGATAGAATTCATCCAATAAGAAGGCGGATGTTGTAGAGTGTTAAAAAGAGAGTGTCCATAACACTCCTCTAACATTATATGGATGATTAGGTAATTATATAGGGGTGTTCATGTTGCATAAACTGAACTAAACCACATTAATGGTTTGGTTCAGTTTTTAAAATCCGAACTGGTTTATTTTCAAAAACAGTTCAGTTTAGAATCGGTTCCAAATCGGTTTAATATTCTTGAATTGTTTTTAAATCAAAGCGAGCTTTTTCCAAAAAAAAATTAGAGGTTTTTTCCTTCAGATTTTTTTCATAATTTATAAGGTGGTTGGTGGTGACCCCACGGTGGCCACAAGTGGTGGTTCACGGCGGAGCTCACGCGACCTCCACAGCAGTGATCGGGTTTTTCGATGATACCGCGGTGAAGCATCGATGAATTGGCGGCGGCGCTCTGTTGGATTGCGGTGGTCGGTGGCGTATAGTGGCGGAGCCAAGACAATGCTCGGTGGTAGTTGGCGTTGATTTTTAATTAATTTAAAATTGAAGGTGAGAAAAACACAAGAAGGGGGGTTGAATTGTGTTAGCTTTTTCCCCATTTTCTCCTACTGAAGTCACTGATTAGAAGCAGATAGAGTTCAGCTTCTGAAGTAATAATCAGAATCTAAATGCAGCAGATAAAAATAGAGAGAGAGAGAGAGAGAGAGAGAGAGAGAGAGAGAGAGAGAGACAGAGAGAAGAAAGACACAAAGCAATTATACAGGTTCCTTCCACAAACCGGAAGTAGTCCTGTCCCCCTTGCACTTCCAAGAAGAGTTCACTAAAAATGTAATATCTGATTACAACTGCTCACTGCTACAACTAGCAAGAGACTTCAAATTACTCAAGCACAACTGCAAGAGATTTCCTATGCTCCTGAACTAAATCAAGAGACTTCCTATGCTCAAGCA
>Ga0315914_1010733_pt1 | contig 11269 bp, 7 predicted proteins | sample MpolenodulesMG_FD_203920 | JGI IMG/M metagenome (GOLD analysis project Ga0315914, IMG submission 203920) | Medicago polymorpha root nodule microbial communities from Los Angeles, California, United States - elongated nodules | ecosystem: Host-associated > Plants > Roots > Nodule | place: USA... | reverse complement strand
CAAAGGAAGGTTTCCTAAAGTTGTGTGTACCCAAACCAACTTGTCTGCTTGATCAGAAAGTGGTATGATTACTTGTTGAACAAGGTTCTTGAGTAGTGGTATTTGAAGTTGCAAGATTGGAGGAATTAACCAATGTCTAACAACAATGTAATCTTAAACATATTGAGCAGAAGAGTTCATTATGGCCGAAGGAACTTGTAGGTTATCTGTAATAATGACTCCACACCAAATATCATGCCAAAATTGAATGTGTTGGCCATTACCAAGGAGCCAAGTAGTATTGTCAATGATGGTTTGATATTCATTTTTAATGCTACTCCATAAAGATGAAAAAATATGATGAGAAATGCAGGAACTTCTTCTAATCACTCTGATTCTTAACAAAAGGCCCCAACTTTCTTCAGATTGAAGCATATCCTAGAAGAATTTTAGGTTGGTAGCTTCATTAAGACAAATCAAAGATTTAATACTCAAGCCACCTTCATCAAATTCTGAACAATTTTTTTTCTTCCAAGAATCTGTGATCAATTTTCTCTTTTCAGTGTCCCCACTCCAAATGAAATTCTTGATCCACCTTTCGATGTCTTTTAAGATATAAATTGGCCAAGAGTAGAGAACCATGGTGTGTTGAAGCATGTTATGGATTACTGACTTCACCATTTAAATTCTACCAGCCATAGAAATAAGTGAGGCTTTCCGAGAGGCCAACTTTTCTTTGATCTTGTCTGCAATTGGTTGGAAGTGAATAACTTTTGGTCTACCTTTTAAAAATAGGAGCCCCTAGATTTCTTCAGATTGAAGCATACCCCAACAAAATTTTAGGTTGGTAGCTTCATTAAGACAAATCAAGGATTTAATGCTCAAGTCGCCTTCATCAAATTCTGAACAATTTTTTTTCCAAGAAACTGTGATCAATTTTCTCTTTTCAGTGTCCCCACTCCAAATGAAATTCTTGATCCACCTTTCAATGTCTTTTAAGATAGAAATTGGCCAAGAGTAGACAACCATGGTGTGTTGAAGCATGTTATGGATTACTGACTTCACATTTAAATTCTACCAGCCATATAAATAAGCGAGGCTTTCCGAGAGGCCAACTTTGCTTTGATGTTGTCTGCAATTGGTTGGAAGTGAATAACTTTTGGTCTACCTTTTAAAAATAAGAACCCCCAAATAGTTTAATGGCAAATAACCAATTTGAAAACCGAACATATTCATAATTGAATTAGTCCTGTCATTGCTAATTCCTCTAGAATAAATTGATGACTTGCTAGTGTTTATAATCTGGCCTGAACATTCAGCATATCTGGAAAAAGTTCTTTGAGAGCCATTAAACTAGAGTTTTTACCTTTGTAAAAGAGCATGAGGTCATCTGCATAAAAACAGTGAGAAGGGACAAGCACATCTCTAGTTCCCACGATAAGAGAAACCTTTCCATCATCAACTAACCTAGATATCCCTCTACTAAGGACCTCTTCTACAATACAAAAAAGAAGGGGAGACAATGGGTCACCTTCTCTAACTCCTCTATTGCAGTTAAAGTAACCATGCTGAGAGCCATTGATAGATATAGAAATCTTAGCTGATTGCAAAATAGCATGAATCCTTTTGTAGAAAGTATCATTAAAACCAAAACAGTTTAGAACTTTAAGAAGAAAATCCAATATTATAGTGTCAAAAGCCTTTGAAATGTCAATATTTAAAGCTAGGTTTCCTCCAAAACACTTCTTGTCAAGTAAATTGATTGCTTCAGAGGTGAGTGCAATGCAATCCTTTATGTTTCTTCTTTTTATAAAACCCCTTTACTCCTTGGAGATGATGTTAGGAAGGATCGTAGCAAGTCTGTCAGCCATAATTTTTGAGAGGACTTTCAATTTGAAATTAGCCAGAGCAATTGGTCTATGTTTGTCTATAGAGTCTGCATAAGGTGATTTAAGGATCAGAATTAGTGTATTTGCATTGAAGTTTGGGAGAATCCAACCAGTTGTAAAGAATTCAAGCACATCATTTTCCACATCTTTATAAACAATATCCATCTGGTCCAGGTGCTTCATCCCTATTGAGATCAAACTTTGTTATTGTTCTGCATCTAAAGTCACGTAGAATTTCTTATCAAAGTTCATATTTTAGAAATTCTAAAGTCTTAAGAGTCTGTATCTGATTTGTATTGTGAACGCCACTGATTGTATATCAAGTGTTCAAACTCAAACAAACTTCTTTGTAATTCTGTTTGATTAGAAGTCTCTTGCTTGTGTGCTTGAGCAATAGAAGTCTCTTGCAGTTGTGCTTGAGCATTAGAAGTCTCTTGATTGTGTTCAGGAGCATAGGAAATCTCTTGCAGTTGTGCTTGAGTAATTTGAAGTCTCTTGCTAGTTGTAGCATTGAGCAGTTGTAATTTGATATTACATTTTTAGTGAACTCTCCTTGGAAGTGCAAGGGGGACATGACTACTTCCGGTTTGTGGAAGGAACCTATATAATTGCTTTGTGTCTGTCTTCTCTCTCTCTCTCTCTCTCTCTCTCTCTCTCTCTCTCTCTCTCTCTCTCTCTCTGTTTTATCCGCTGCATTTAGATTTTGATTATCACTTCAGAAGCTGAACTCTATCTGCTTCTGAACAGTGACTTAAGTAGGAGAAAACGAAGAAAAAGAAAACACAATTCAACCCCCCCTTCTTGTGTTTTTCTCACCTTCAGAGAGCGGCCTGTGATCTACGAGAGCAAATAGTGAAGATTCGATTGATGTCGTGGACATGTTATAGAAGATTGCAACCAATTGAGGACATAAGAGAATACCTGATCCAAAAAGGAAAGTTGGGGAGGCTCGAGGTAGGAAACAAAGGAGGGTCTCAAGACTAAAAAGTCGTGTTAGAAGTCTCCTCCACTTAAGTGGAGATCAGTGGCTGAGACTGCCGAGGTCAAGAAATATGAGATGTAGTCTCCAGATTCATCTTCAAAACATTTCGTAGAGGCACTCTCTATATCCAAGGAAATGTAATACGTGTCTAAAAGAATGTCCATTTCATGGGAAGATGTATTCGCCATCACGTCTTGCACAGGGAAGATCCACACCTCTTGGGAAAGCCTCCCCGTTATAGCCACCCTTCAAACTCTTCCACCTAGGAGTGGGAATTCAACCCGGCCTCCAATTTAAGTTTTGGCAAATTCCCAAGGCCTGACGAGTATTCTAAAAACCCCACCAAGAGAAGAAAAGACGTCCCCCAATCTCTTTCTATGATGAAGATTCGCTGAGTCGAATTTCTAAACACCACATCATGTTTCTTATTCTAGTCGTGATGGCGAACTATGATTTTCGACGGGTTCTAGTTGACTAGAGTGGTTTCTGTGACATCATGTTTGTTAGCTTGTTTCAAATAATAAGCCTCACAGAGAAATGCCACCTCATGTACGACGAATGCGAATTAAAGCGATTCAACGGTTCTTCCACATGGCTCGACAGTTCTTGCAATTACTCGTGACCTTTGGACATAAGGAGTCCCAAAAGACTATCGAAATTCAATTTGTGGCTGTTGATTTTCCATTGACTTTCTTCCATATTCTTCATTTTATAACTCAATACTTTGCTTCTAACCTTTTCTTTCTTACTTTTCCTTTGGGGTGGTTATGATGTCAATATTTTACTGTTGGCCTTTCATGTGAAGGGGTCAACAGAGACCTTGTGTCATCTTGTAAGATTAGTATGAATGGTCAAAGTTGGTTTGTCCAATATCAACTTGTATGTCAGACCGGTTTGAATTTAGGATTGTTGAGAGTAGTTTCCACCTTCTCCTACTCCGTCATCTTGTGTTTCCGAATTATTCGAAGGGCACACGAGAGAAATGACAAACCTTCTCCTCCTTCTTCATCTATCTTTTTCTATTAAAGATTTAATTTTCGTTTTCAAACATTTTGTACTAATTAACGTTATGTTAATGTAAATGTATTATGAATTCCTATTCAATTAACGAAATGTGTTGAATTATAAATTTCGTTGTCAATTTCATGTTATCTTACTTTAAATTATGTCAGTTTAAATTGTGACATTTTAATAAATCGAGTCGAATCCGAACAAAACTAGGTAAATATTCTTTGGATTTTATAATCTAAAAATGTCAAATACGCTTTACATTATACAATCTAAACGGGGTAAAATGGTTAAATCAAAAGACACGCGAGAAAGGCATAACGTGGGAAAAGAAATGAAAATTTCCGTTTAGGCACCCATGGTTTGTTCTCATACACCCTGAACTGACCATTTTACCCTCAATAATAGTTAACTGTTGTTCTAGTTTTTTGTTTTTTTTGTGGTTCAAATTTCACTGACAAATTTTGTGGTCCACAACACAAATAAACTTATATAAATTAGAGTGTTTGATTCATTTGATAACCACACCACAAAATCACGAACACTTATCATGTAGATCTAAACACCAAGTTAGTCGCAGTTAACTATAACGGAGGAAAACCTAATTTGTTTAGGATCAGGGTCAATATCACAATGTTTGGCTTATAGGAACAATTGGACAAAATTAATTGTCAACTCAACCACAGAGACACAAGGAGGATGGAGAGTGTTGACTATCGTCGTCCATTAACCGACTTAGATCGAAGCGTCCAATTCACCCAAATGAAGCTCAAGAACGACGACGACGTGAAAACCATGTTCTCATTATTTGGCATGTACTTTTCTAAAGGACCGACTGAGTAAGACGCTTCCTTTTTCAGATCTTTCAAAGACATTCGAGAAAGTTTGATTCGTCCCAAAAACTACAAAGAAATAAGAGCTTGCATGGATATACAAGATGAAAAAGTTTGTTTCGCTAATTTGTGATCATGCGTATGTTTTATTATGTTGTTTTACATTATTGAATTATGTTGATGAAATTATGTTTAATGTATGTTCTTATTGTTGTGTCCTTGTTGTGCATTCCTTTTTGAACTGAGTTTTTCTCTGTAACTAATAGTTAACTACCATTCTTGGAGCGACAATTAACTACCAATGGTAAGAGAACGGTAGTTAATTGCTTTTAGGGGTATATGCCCAAGAGCAAACTATGGGTGCCTAAAGAGCAAACTAGGGTGCCTAAAGAACAATTTTCAAAAGAAAAGTCTCTAAATATTTCAGGGTTGCAATTGTGGGTGTGGGCTTGCTTTCAAAAACCCAATCATCCATCCATCCTACCTAGTACCTAGTTACCAACTCATGCACAATACTAGGGATGTTCATGGGTTGAGTTGAGTGATTGGGTGGATATCGTTTTAAAAAATGATAAACCCATAAAAAATAACGGGTTTTAGGTAAAACCAGACCCAAACCAAATAAACTCACTTAACCAATAATGTTCATATTTTTATTTTCATTTTCATTTTCAAAGGGAGGAAGGAGAATAACAAAGGTTTTGGTTATAATCTTTCTTTAAAAAAAAAATGGTTATAAATCAAGTCTAACTCCAAAAATTGACACAACAAATCCTCTATATTGAAAATCAAAGTCTAATTTCTAAAATTTACACAACACATCTTCTATATTGAAAATCAAAACATGTTATAGTTACAAATTATGATGTTGCACTTTTTAGTTATTTTGATGTTAAAGCAATTTTACGCCATCCAACTTTAGTTTGTTGCAAGTATTTTATGATGAAATTTGTTATTTAATATTATAAATTATTATTTTATAACGCCAAAATATAGTAAATAGGTTACACAATTTTTTTAAGAAAATAAAAAATTGAGTAATTTTTATGAGAAAAAATACGAGAACGCGTCGTTTAATATTAACAAAAAAAATAAATTGGGTAATCCACAACACAACCCAACCCAAACCGAAAACTAATGGGTTTGTTCAAATCTACCAATTAATATAATGGGTGACGTTTTACCTCATTCAAACTGGAGTATCTTATATGGTTCGGGTCTAGGGTTTGGCCAAACCCACCAACAAACACCCTTACACGGTGCACTTGGTCATTTAACAAACACTTTCGAAAGCACGCCGAATTTGTTTTCACTTGACAATGGCGACACCATTCTCTACAATCCTTCAAAAGTCTCGTAACATCACTGCAACTTTTCTACTGTGTAGACCATACTCTTCCACAGTCACAAACCGTAGAAACCTCTTCGCCAGAATAAGCCCCCTTGGCGACCCTTCAATCAGCATTTCCCCCATTCTCGAAAACTGGGTCCAAGAAGGTAACCCTCTCGATTACCGACAGCTTCAGCGCATCATCAAATCCCTCCGCTCTAGCAAACGCTTCAGCCAAGCACTCCAGGTCTCTCTCTCTATCTTAACTTTATAATTAGGTTTTTATTTTTTATTATATATATTGTTTAGTGAAACTTATTCTAATAGCTGAGAACTAATTTAGTTGCTAAGTCAAATTATGTGAATAGTCTATCAAAATCTATATAGCTGTCTATGTTGCACCGACTCTTCTGATTGAAGGCGTGACACCGACACCGACTCTAGTGATCACATTGAATCATGTCATTTTCTCAAAACTTTACTATGTCAGTGTTGTGTCTGGTGTCCGTGTCTGTATCTGTGCTTCATAGATAGCAGTAACAAGTTAAGATGGAAGATATTGAATATAGCTATATGTGTTTGTATTGTGTCTGATATTGAGACTTGTTCAACATTAGACACTATTCAATTTGATGTGTTTGTGTTATGTAGATAAAAGTTACATTCGTCCCTCTGTTATAGACAGTTGAATATTTTTAGAATTTGGATTGACCTTAACTCGCTGAGGAGGTCTCTTACTTATTAACATATTTTCAGACCCTATCTCATTCGATCTGGTACCCTGAATACACCCCTTCACTACATGAGTTGCTCGCTAGCTGAGTTTTTGGATAGACTATGAATTTTATTTTTGGTTTTTATATGCAAATAGAAGAAATCGAGTGTAACTATATGTGTTAGTGTCAGTGTCTGATACTGCCACGTGTCAAACATTAGACACGCATTCAATCTAAAGTGTTAGTGTTGTGTAGATTAAAATTTAAACCTACATCTGTCCCTCTGCTAGAGACAGTTGTGTGTTATTTGGATTTGGGTTGGATTTAAATCAACCTCTAGATTTGTAAAGTTAGAAATGTCTCCCACTCATTAACATGTTTTCCGGCCCTATCTCATCTGATATACACCCTCTTACACCTATGAATAGACATCTAGTGCGTGACGTGAGTATCTCAATAGCGGGTGACCCAACAAATTTTGGATAGGTTTTGATACTGTATTGGAATCTACGTTGAGTCCAAGGTAGTTAAAAGCGAGATTTTACACATAATCGATAAGAGGAATTAAAATCGTAAATCATTACATTAATCATAGGATTATACAAAATTCACTAAATGCATATAAAATAGCATAAGTAGGAAAAAGGAAAACTTCAATCACACTTTCAATACTTAATTAAATGTAAGTTTATGAAATAATAGAATTAGAAAGCAAGGATCACAGGAAAAGAGAGAAGCAAGAGAAACGATCGGAGTGGGAGGTGTATGGAGAAGCTGCGCTCTTCCAATTTTGTGCTTGTATCATTGGAAAGATGCGTGTCAAACTTACTGCACAGTTAATGTGCACATGACCATTTAAAATACTCAATTTCCTCTTAGAGCAACTCCAGTGCTTGGTATTTTATGTTGTCCGCCGGTATGTAATGTTTGTTATTCCAATATTTTGCTCATTTTTCCGCTGGAGTCCGCCATAGTGGAGTAACCATTACTTTCTGAAGTAACGTTACTTTGTGGATCCAATTAAATAAAATGCATTGCTTTAAATTACAATAAGTTGAAATATAAATAAAATACTCATATATAAGTTAAAGATGTGGGACCCAATATGAGATTTTTAGAGTTCACTGTTGGAGTAAAAAAATGTGTGAGTTGTTTTAACATGATGTAGCACAATGGGGCCCACAAAATAACCATTAGTAGTGTTCACCATTGGAGGTGCTCTAAAAAAACCTAATTTCTAAATGGGATTTTACTGATCCATGAAAAGAAACTGGCCATATTCTAACTCGAGTTACTGAAAGGGTCATATTCTTAACACGAGTTACTGAAATGGGTTTCCTCTGACCCACGAATGAAAACGCTCCATCTTTCCCCAACCCTAGAGTGCACCGCGAATTCTACCACTGCAACCAGAATCAAGGAATTGATTCAAAGATCGTGGATTCTATGATTTCACGATTGATAGGAGTGATTATACACAATTTCACTAAATTACGGTTCTGGGTATACTCATGATTGTTCAGGGAAACCATAATCGTAGAATCGTACGACTATACGGTTGAAATCCTGATTATGACTACTATGGTTGAGTCTAACTAGTATCTGAGTTTTAGTTAATTAGTCATTTAGTCCCTCCGACTATAATGAATTTTGGTTTTAGTCCTAGTGATTTTTTGTTTTGTTTTGTTATCCCTGTAATATCATATACCATTTCTTTGGTCCTTAAAAATGATAGATAAAGAAAAGTGAAATAAAAAGTAGAATGTTGAAGGCAAAAAAGAATGAAGAAGGCGAGTTCTAGTTTGTGGGTTTTAAGAGGAATCTGGAGTTGAAGGGATGAAGATTGTTATGCTCTTTGAATTTTATTTGAAAAACTATTTCAAAGGCGTAGTCTTAAAATGAGGTGGATGAAAATTTAATTACAAAATTGCCAACTCAGAGGTGCCATGTGGACCTCAATTAGTCACATCAGCAATTTTATACTGGAATGTGACTTTAAGGACCAAAACAGATTGCGGGATAAAAAAACAAAATAAAAATAAAAATGACCAAAATCAAATTCGCTATATTTACATGGACTTAATGAATAACTAAACCAATTAAAAAAATGAATAACTAGACCTTAATTATTTTTAGTGGACTTGTATGTTCCGAGTTGAGGAACTCTTGTTTACTTTTTTGTTTTTGTGTTGAGCAACTGAATCAGGTGCCAAAGTTTTTCTGTAACAACTAGAATTGGTCTTGAGAAAAAAAGGAGTTGAAATCCTATCATGTGTTTCTTTCTTTAAATCGATCATTTTGTCCCGGTTCTGAGCTGACTAAGATATCTTCAATGTTGATAAGTTCAGGTTTCTGAATGGATGAGTAGCAAAGGTCTATGCCCAATTTCAAGAACTGACCATGCCGTGCGACTAAATCTTATTGGTAAAGTTCGTGGACTTGATAGTGCGGAGAGCTATTTCCAGAATTTAAGTGATGAAGATAAAACTGAAAAGGCTTATGGTGCTCTTTTGAATTGTTATGTAAGAGAAGGATTGGTTGATAAGTCACTCTCCCTGATGCAGAAGATCAAGGATTTGGGTTTTGTTTCTGTTCTAAATTACAATAATATTATGTGTCTTTACTTGCAAACTGAGCAGTATGAGGAAGTCTTTGGTGTTTTGGCATCGATGAAAAAGGACGGTGTTTCTCCCGACACATTCAGCTATAGGATATGCATAAACTCTTACGGCGCAAGGTCTGATTTTTTGAATATGGAGAAACTGTTGGAAGAAATGGAACTGCAAAGCCACGTCGGATCAGATTGGGCCACGTATGCTATGGTGGCTAACTACTTCATCAAAGCAGACCTGAAAGAGAAAGCTTTAGTCTACCTGAAGAAATGTGAGGACAAAGCAGACAAACGCGACACGATTGCATACAACTATCTGATTTCACACTATGCAAGTCTTGGAAACAAAAAAGCCATGATGAGATTATGGAAACTTCAGAAAGAGAACTGTAAGAAGCAACTTAACAGGGAATATATAACCATGTTGAGTTCTTTGGTGAAGCTGGGTGACTTTGATGAAGCTGAAAAACTTCTTGCAGAGTGGGAGATATCTACTAATTCTTATGATTTCAGGGTGCCAAACATCCTTTTGATTGGCTATTCCAAGAATGGATTGATCGAAAAAGCGGAAACAATGCTGCAAAGCATAATTGAGAAAGGGAAGAATCCTATTCCTAACAGTTGGGCTATCATTGCTGCTGGGTATGTTGCTAAAGAGAATATGGAGAAGGCATTTCAATGCATGAAGGAAGCTGTGGCTGTACAACCCAAGAATAAAGGTTGGAGACCAAAAATTGATGTTCTTTCCAGCATTTTGAGTTGGGCTATCAATAACAGAGATTTAGATGAAGTAGAAGATTTCGTGAATTCATTGAAGAATGTGACTTCAATGAATAGGGACATGTATCTGTCCTTGATCAAGATGTATGATAGATGTGAGAGAGAGGATAAAATTTTAGATAGTATGAGAGCTGATAAAATAGAGGTTGATGAGATTTTGGAAAGTATGAGAGATGATAAAATAGAGCTTGATGAAGAGATTGGGGAAATTCTTAACTCAAGATTGCAATAATACTGATTTCTTACCATCATTGGTATGGAATGCAGTTGATGTCAAATGAGTGATACTAGAATAGCATTTTTGTGTGTCGTAGATCTATTTTAAAGCTGCATTTATCATGCAGATGTGTTAGTCTGTAGCTGGTGCTAATTTGCATAGACATTTATCTATTTTAAACTCTGATCCTATGATAATTGGCTGACAATGGCACATAGAGATGACGACCGATGTTATGTATGGTTATGGTACTATGTTATTGAGTAACTAGTTGAATTAGTGAATCACGAATGAATTGGTGAACATAAAATATACTAAGAGGTCTACATCAAATTTATAAAATTTATACTAAAACAAAAGCGAAAACAAATTAGTAAATTTATACTAGTTGAATTAGTAAATTCTGTATTGCATAAACAATACATTAATATGCTAACGTATAATAGGTCGAATCCTGCTCTTTAAACAAAAAAATTTGCTCGCACCCAACTGAAATACCTAAAATACCCCTGCGTTAGTTAACTAATGCAAGTGTAAAAATTTGCGCAACTTAAGTATTGCAGCTTGAGTTAAGTCGCGCATAGTGACTTAACTCACTTTTTCTAATTTATTTACAATATTCAAATTATTTTATTTACTTTATTCTAATTTATTTATTTACGTTATTGTAATTTATTTATTTACTTTATTCTAATTTATTTGCTCACTTTATTCTAATTTATTTATTTACGTTATTCTAATTTATTTATTCACATAAAACAAATAATTATTCGAATTTATTCATTAAATAAATACAAATACAATATAAATAAAAAGAAATAAACTAAATTAATATTTATTCGGATTTATTCATTAAATACAAAATTAGAAAATAAAAGCAAATATAAATAAAAAGAAATGAACAAAATTAATACATATAACAAC
>Ga0315914_1010732_pt1 | contig 11273 bp, 6 predicted proteins | sample MpolenodulesMG_FD_203920 | JGI IMG/M metagenome (GOLD analysis project Ga0315914, IMG submission 203920) | Medicago polymorpha root nodule microbial communities from Los Angeles, California, United States - elongated nodules | ecosystem: Host-associated > Plants > Roots > Nodule | place: USA... | reverse complement strand
CATATTCCAAACTCATCAAAACACTCCCTATTAGATAAATTCAGGTAGGTTCTTATCCTGAAAGTCTTCAAGACATTGTAAAAGGATAATTTATAAAAGATCATTAATTGCACACATTTGTATTGAATAGTCTCCTGTTCTGGTACTTACAGTTATGTTTTATTACAAACTCATCAAAACACTCCCTACTTACGTCATTATTGCTAGAAATGTGGTGACTAATCGTGGAAACACATGGATTCTGCCTTTGTAAAAGAATGATTTTAGCTCATGTACCTTTTTGACAGAATTTATATTTGACTTTTCTTTGATGTTTGGCGAGGGTCATCTTTATAACATTGTTTCTACTTCCTATCAAGACTGGATAACTTTTCTGTAGTGAAATTCAAAGAAAAAGAAACCAGCGTGAGTTAACTCACGTTGGGTTTTAGTGTTTTTTTCGCAGCGTGAGTTAACTCACGCAAATTTAACACTAGCATGAGTTAACTCACGCTGCGTGAGTTAATATGCATAGGGGTATTTTGGACATTTACTTTGGGAATGAGCAAAACTGTTTGGGTAAAGAGTAGAATTCAAGAGTTCAACCGAGCTGGGCCTCCCAAAGCGATGTGCCTCAAGAAAAAAATTATTGCTTAATATCCCCATCCCCACTAAAAAAAGAAAAATAAACATGTTTCATGTTTCAATTTCTAAGTAAAAAATCATGTTTCATGTTTCTATTTCTAAGTTAAAAGTCATGTCTTTAGTAAAAATAATTGCTAATTTTGATTTCGGTGGCTAATAATAATTATACAAGTGTTATTTTCAGTTTAAATAGAAGATTAATCTTTTAAAAAAATTGTGCATTTTTTTTATTACGGACCTATTTTTACTATGAGAGCCGAACCTTCAGTTTTATAGGGACGGCCCTGTGTGATATGTTTTAGAGGCAAAAGGGATTGCAGCCAATCTTAAATGAAGATCTCAGAGCTAAGGATTTTGCAAAACCTGCACACTTTCTTCATTACACAATTATGCCGTTTATCAATTTGATCAAATTATATACTATAGAGAAATAAATATAATAAACAAACATGAAAATATCTTACCCTCCAAGTTGTTGCCAATAAGATATAAATATTGAAGTTTGGTCATGCTTCGGATGTCACTTGGCATGAGTCCTTTGTTGAAGCTATTGTATGATAGATTTAATTCCTCCAACTCTTCACATTGATGCCAAATAGTCGGCATGTCACCGGAAAGATCATTATGTTCAAAATCAATAATCGTAAGATTTGGAAGCCGATGACAAACATTTGATGGAAGATTGCCAGACAGGTTATTATAACCAAGATAAAAATGTTGCAACAATGAGTTGTTGAATTTGAACATCAACGATATGTTTCCTGAAAACTGATTATTGTCGAGGTGCACAAATGTCAACTGAGTAAGATCGCCCAATATCCCTGTTGGAATTTCTCCTTTAATTCAACAATGAAAAAGGAAAGATAAATATTTAATTAGGATAGTTCAAACACCCTGTAAAAATAAATACTCACATCACTACACAAAATAAAAGGTTCCCTTTTTTTCAAAATAAAAATAAAAGGTTCCCTTTTATATAAATTGTTAATTTATTTTTTATTATATTATTTACTGCTACTACTTTTTTCTAATTTTTTAAATTTATTAATGAATTGTAGTTTTATAAAATAACTTATAGTTTCTCTTTTTTACATACAAAATTAACTATATATACTATATATAAAGGGAATACATGATTTTAGGGTGGTTTTTTCACTTCCAATTATATCCATAAACAAATTTATTTATAAGAATGCTACCTATATAGTTGATGTCATTCAAAATGATAAAAATTTATAAGATATTTACTATATTGTTGGTGTTGTTGATAAAAATAAGTATAATTTAATTTGTTACAACATCATTGCTCGAAATTAATTATTTCAAAATCGCAGCGGTCTATAATGCACTTAGTTTGGTTCTCTTGTGCATGGGTTATTTGGAAAGATTAGAAGAACATGATTTTTAATAATAATGGAATCTCTAATGTGTTAAATCAGCTAAATATGCTCAAATGTGTAAAACTTATTGTGGCACCGAAGGACTAATAAATCATATATTGAAAATCTAAGATTTTGAATAGTGTGAAACAAGAAAATATCATATGACGTACTCCTATGGAACGAAATATAAGCAAAAAATAATTAAAAAGTTGATGCATGCGAACTAAATTCTTAATTACATATATCTACTTTTCAATTACCACTTTTCCATATATTTCATTTCGGAGTGAGTATAATATAAAAAAATTAGAAGGTGTACCTGAAAAGTAGTTGGAAGATAAACCGATAAATTCAAGTGAAGACATGTTTAAAATTGTTTGAGGTATGGATCCAGACAACCTATTCTCCCTAAAATCAAAAGCTTTCAACTGATGAAGGCTACCGATAGATTGGGGGATAAAACCACTAAAATTGTTAGCGCCGAGATACAAAATTTGAAGTCGTGATAAGTCCCCCAACATTTCAGGAATTCGTCCAACAAACTCGTTATAGGCGATAGAAATAACCTTTAATCGATGCAACTGACATATCTCTTTAGGAAACTGACCACTGAAATTGTTGTTGTTGAGCTTAAGTATAACGAGGAACGACAAATTCCCTAGGTTTGGCGAAACGGTACCACTAAGACTCATGTTATTGAGATTCAAACTATGGACTCTACCATGTCGCTCATCACAAGTGACACCAACCCAACTACATGCAGAAGAGGAGGTTGACCAATTATTAGCCAGTATATTATAGGGGTCTGAAGTAATTAGGGTTTTGAATGCTAGAAGAGAAGACTGATCTGTGGTGATGTTTTTGGCATTCGCAGCTACGCAAGTCACGAAACAATGCATTGAGAGCCAAAAAAGAAAGAGATCGGTTAATAGACTGACCATTTTTTCGTAGTGGTAGACAAGGCAACGACTTTTTAACCAATATTGGTTTGAAATTGATTTCCCCGCACTATTATTAACACTACCAACGTTTAATGACAGATTTGTGTAAATGTGATGTGATATGGTTGGTGGCTGGTAGTGTTTCAAATTGTTGACTTAGGTCTGTGTAAATGTGATATGGTTGTTGGCTGGTAGTGGTTCAAATCGTTTATTTAGGTGCTTTTGAGTACAGTCTTTAGTGACTTTATCTTTATCCATCTTCTAGGGGTTAAGCTAATAAGTGTCTTAAGGACATTTGTTAAGAAAACTTGTTATTTGAATACATTAAAGGTTATACTAACAAGTACTCTTATGACATTTTTTAAGGAAACTAAAAGTAGTATATTTATATCAGATTTAACAAAGTTTTGACTTTTAAAAAGTTAAATTCATCACTTTTCATAACTTCCATTTAAGGCAAATTTTATGGTACACCCAAAAATTTGAGTGTATTGGTACACCAAATCAATAAATTAATAGTTAAATGTGTTATTTTTGAAGAGAAATTTTTTTTTCTATCACCTACAATTAAATCTTATTTACCAAAAACGTCAACTAAATAAAATCTAATTTTTCTGAATTTTAGTACTCATAATAGAGAATTTTAATTATTTTTTATAATAAAATGTAAAAAAAAATTAGTATGATTTTTATAAACAATGAAATGATGTTTTTTCTTATGAAATCACATTTTCTAAAATATAAATATCAAAAAATAACTCTTTATTCCATAAAAATAATAGTTAATGTAAAGATTTTTGAAATATGAGTACCGGTACACCTTAATTTATGAGTGTACGGTAGAAATTTCCATTTCTTAATACAATATTTTTATTTTTATCATCTTAATCAGTGCTCTAAATGCATTCTTTACCATTTCCCTATTTAATTTCATTCGCTGAAACCTTATGGTTTCTCTTTAGAAGCATCTCTTTTTTAACAAAAAAATTAATGGCTTCTCTTGAATGTTGAAAACGTTTTGGTTACGGAGACAAGGTCAAAGTAAGTTTTAATAAGTTGTGAGCTTTGTGTGGGCAAGACAGTATTTGAAGTAGGGACAAAACATCAAAATATTCAATTATTGATTAAAAAGTACTCTATTCTATCCATTTTAACTGAATTTTTTGTTCATTTCACACATATTAAGAAAAGACTAATGTTAGTAACACTCTCTTTTGAACACCCTCTCTCACTTATTGGTTTAAACCATTGTGAATTTACACTTTGAAAATTGAACCCCTACAAAATGGTGGGACATACATTGATTTCGTCCAATAAACAAGTGAGTGCTAGAGAGTGTTAAAAAGTGAGTGTTGCTAGTATTTCTCTTAAGAAAAAGTGTATAAATGAGAGAGAGAGAGAGAGAGGGAGGGGGGAGAGAGAGAGAGGGAGAGAGAGATAGTTGAGTGTCTTATAAAGAATTGGTACATTCTTTCTTATCATAAATGCAAATTATAATATATTGAATTGAGAGTGATGAAAGTGGTCAGGGGCGAATGCTTGTACAACAAAGGGGTAGCTATGGCTACCCAAAAAAATAAATTTTATTGAGTTAGTAGGTATATTTTTATGTTTAGCTACCCCTAATAACATATATTTGGCTATCCCAAATTCGATTTTAAGTGTAATAATTTTTTGTGACTTTGTTTACTTTCGGGTGACCACCTCATAAAATTATTGCTAACTTCGCCGCTGAAAGTAGTATTAATTAGAGTTATAATTGAAAAAAAGTAATTATTGTTCTATTGAAAAATGAAATCGATCAATTTTTTTAGGACAATATTTTTTTTGCAAATCGCTCGGTTATTATATATGGGACAGAAGGAGTAATTAAGCTTGTGGGGTTAGCTGCCCCCAATTCACATGGGGTGGATCCGTCCATGCGTATTTGTTAATGATAAATAAAAAAATCACAAGACAATTATTGGTCCTTAATTAATATAAATATAAAAAAAGGATCATGTTAAGAAGGCTTGTTTGACAAGGCAAAGAAGCTAGCTTATAGTTTATAGTGGATAGCTTATTAGTTCGTCTAGCAAAAAAAAGTTTGATAACGGTCTTTTTACAACGAGTTTATAGCTTATTTCAGAAACTTGTAACTTATTTTTCAGACGCTATTTCAAGTAGCGTTTAAGCTTATAGCTTATAGTTATCATTTTTTCTTCCAATTTTGTCCTCATTATTTTATCTAAATAAATGGTGCCTCAGACGAACACCTATATGGTTGTTTGGCGAGGATTGTGGATGAAACATTGTTGAACACTCGAATATCAAGTTGTACAGAGGAGGATGACTTTTGAATGATTATTTTTACATTTTGATTTTTTTTTCTTCATGTAAATGATGAATGTGGTTAATGTTGGTATTGTAATACCTAAACAATTATTTTTACTTTGAAATGAACGAAAGAATGACTTAGAAATTTGGCTAATTTAGATTGTTAATTGGGTTTTTCTAACCTCTGCAAAATTGGGTTTTTCTTAAACCAGTGTTTGAGAAAAAGCTTGATTGACTCGTTAATAAGACTTTAGAAAACCCAAAAAATTCGGCATTTATTACTCCCTTAAGTTGTGCAATCTTGCACAGGTTAGAAAACCCCTTGTTAATTATATTGTATAAATGAAGGACACTTTTGAATGTAGCGAATGAGTGAATATATGAAATTTTTTAATGTGATCGTTGTCAATCTCACAATTACTTTTTATCTTTGGAATGTTTATTTTTTAGATTCATTGAATAATTAATGTATCTTGTCTAGAATATATATCAAATACATCATTTATGCATTGAATCAAAAAAGTGAAATGTTCCTTATAAATAGGACTGGATGGAGTATCTAAGTTGTTCCTACTGCAATGCATTTTTCTCCTAGTGCACTACGAAGTACGAACAGTAGTTAATTGTCGTTTTTGTGAGTAGTTTATAACTACTATTCTAAACGGTAGTTTCTTTTTTAGAAATCAAATTGGTCCATCAAAATTACGTAACAAACGTTGGTTAATTGTCATTTAAGGTATTTTAGATAGTTTGAGATGCATGTGAGCAATTCTTCGATCCCTAAAGAGCAATTTTCCTCTAATTATCATGTTTTAAATTTGAAAGTGGGAAACCAAGAACGTTGAGAAAACTATTGAATGTGCAGCAGCTATCATGGCCCTCAAGCCCTACCGAACCCACTATATCCGGCTGTGCTTGAAGTTGAAACAAATATCTCTCAAACGAAACTTCTAAGCTGTTTCTAATTATACGTTGTTCATACGCTGTTCATCTATTTTCTGATCCACACACCAGTGGGTGTACTATGTACATACATATGTTGAATTGTTGACCAAGTCAGACAAGTAGTATAAAGAAGAGAAATGTATCTTGAATTCAAAATTGTGATGTCAAATGTAGAGTCATTCATTCTATCAAAATAAATGGTTTAAATATATGCGTGTTTTGAAAATGTGTGTAAATTATTAGAAAATAAAAAATAAGAGATAAAAATAAACACATATGATGTTACATAAGGTGTGTTTGGATATAACTGTTTAAATAACACCAATGAATAAATAAAAATAAAATACAAAACCAAAAAAACAAACTGAATTTTTTTTTTTACTAAATTATACTTTTAAATTTATGGTCAGTTTGGTTTGCATGATATGATTAGTATATCCTATTTTGTGTCAATCTTCCGTTTGATGCAACAATGAGATAGGATAAATTATTCCTTTTACTTATCATATCCTATCATTCCTTTGTATTTTCTATCATATCCTCTCCATCCGAATCATTCATCTATTCCTCTCATCTTCCTCTATTTTTTCTAAATTCTCCATTTTTATTATCAATTTCAATTTTTTTTTTATAGATTCCGTTTTTTTCCTTCTTCTTTTTATGGACCTCTATTTTTTTTTATCAGTTGATACTAGTAATAGACCCGTGCTTCCGCACGGGTCACATAACATTGCGGTAATCATATAAAAAATAATTACATTGTTAATATTGTCAACGTTAATGAAAATTATCAACATTAATATAATGTTTTTATTGAATATTTTTTTTCTTGTATATTGAAAAATATATTAAATATTTGAACCGTGTATGTTGTAGATTTTATTTTCTTATGTACACGAAAACAAATTTTTATATACATATATCAGAAAGTTAATAAAATAAATTTTTTAAAACTCATGATTATTTTCAAAATATCAAGATTAATGTAATGTTTCTATTAAATAACTTTATTTTTTGTCTCGATTTCAAAACGTTCCAATTCTTTTCATGGATTTCTCTCCTTTTTCTTAAATTCATCTTCTTTTTTAATCAACTAGATAATTTTAGGGATACTTTAAAAACTAACCTAACAAGGAGACATCATAGAGTGATTTGAATGTATCATGGGCAGATTCAGGAAAACATTTTTAATGTGAATAAACAAGTAGCAACCGATTTTTTCCTAAAAAAAAAGTAGCAACCGATTTTTAGTATTTTATACTTTAGCGACCGAAATATCAATCATTAACTTAATCGGTTAACATACTAGAGACCAATTTTTAATCTTTATACTCTAACAACCAAATTTTATGACGCTATTTCAATCGTTAAACATATTAAAGACCAATTTTTATACTTTAAAAAAAGCGTACATACAAACATAACAAAAACATTAAAAATCATTTTTTTTAAATCTAAATTCAAACAAACGGACACTCTATTAGTTTGATTTATCAATGGATTGTTTTGGTTTTTTTGAAAGATAATAGATTGTTTTGCTTATTAATTAGCTAAAATAATCCAAATATTTTCTCTCTTTTTTTTTAGACAAAAAGTGTGCTATGTCCAGCTTTTTTTTTTTGTTACAAATGTGATGTTGTTTTTTTAGTACAAATGTTATGTCGGTTTTTTTTTTTTTTATGGTGGTGGTCGGGGTTTAAACTCCGAACCTTAGATATATTATGCATTGTTCCTACAAATTTAATTAAGCTCACGAGGATGTTATGTCGGCTTTTTAAACATTATGATACGCTACTTTCGTGCCTTCGCACTATATAGCATTTCTGATCATATGGAGTACTGCATCCACTACAAGAAAATACATTATTAGCTAGTAGCTACCATATTTTAACTACCATTTATGTTGGCAGTTAATTTCAATTAAAAAAACCACTATTTAACTGGAATTATAAAAATAGTACAATTTTTATTTTTATTTTGAGTGTCACCTTTTTTAGTGTCTGTTCATGATATTTTAACTTAGAATTTTTTTTATCAATTATATTGCTTATTACAAATTACTTAACATTTTATTTATTTCCAAACAAGCCCAAACACTCTCAAAATCTCATTTCTTCATTGTAATCTCAAAATCTCATGAAATGTGCTCTTCCCCCTGCACTTTTTCGCTCGCACCCAACTGAAATACTCAAATTACCCCAGCGTTAGTTAACTAACGTAAGTGTAAAAATGTGCCCATGTTAAGTGACGCTGCGTGACTTCTCACTTTTTTTAGTTTATTTACTATATTCAAATTATTTTATTTACTATATTCAAATTATTTTATTTTTTTTATTCTAATTTATTTTATTTACTTTATTCTAATATATTTTTTTCACTTTATTCTAATTTATTTATTTTCTAAATTATTTGTTCACTTTATTCTAATTTATTTACTTTATTAAAATTAATTTATTTGCGTATTTACTTTATTCTAATTTATTTATGAACTTAAAATAAATATTGATTCGAATTTTTTCATTAAATAAATACAAATATAAATAAAAGGAAATGAACTAAATTCATATTTATTCATTAAAAACAAAATTAGAAAATAAAAGTAAATATAAATAAAAAGGAATGAACAAAATTGAGGCATATAACACCATCTCATTTTATTAATAGAATTCATACAGTACAATAATTGATACAATAATTTATTTGAATTCACTAAATCTACTTATTTTCTTATTTTCTTTTTACCCTCTTGGGGTAAAAAGTGACCAATCTTCTTGGGGTAAAATAGTGAGCAACCTTCTTGGGGAAAATACATCATCAACCCTTGTGCTAAATTTAAATCTGGTTCTTTTTATACCCCAAAAAGTTTTTTTTACCCACGGTAAAAAGTTTTTGGGGTAAAAAGAAGCAAATTTAAAATTACCCCAAGGGTTGATCACTTTCCCAAGTCTGCTACTCACTATTTTACCCCGAAGAAGTTTGATCACTTTTGCCCCCAAAGAGAAAAGAGACTATTGAAAAAGAAAAAAAAAAGAGAAATAGAGGAAGAGAGTGAGGAGGGGGAGAAAGTGATATGGTGTGAGGAAATAGGGAAGTATGGAGGGGTATTTATAGGTGAGAATGGTAGTATAGGTTATAAACACCATTAATGTGGTCAAAAAAACGTGTATAATGGGTAAAAAAACATGTAGATTGAATGTTGAAAAACTGACCAAAGACCAAAAAACGTTTGTTCTTCAGCTCTGACCACCGGCCAACGTGCGTGAGTTAAGTCACGTAGGGGTATAAAAGGAAATCATGTTGGGCGCGAGCAAAAAGTGCAGGGGGAAAAGCAGAAATCAAATCTCATTTCCAAACAAGCCCCAACACTGAATCATTTTCTTCATTTCTTCATTAAATACTCAATCATGAGACCACTGAATCCCAAAATTGTTGAATCGAAGAGTCAATGAATCTTCATCGTAAATCCCTAACAATGAATCACTAAATTATCGTTCTACATCGCTCAAAATCGCAACTCACTCATCGGAACCACGACTCACCGACTCTCCAATTCAGATTGTCAATATTCATTAAATTATCGATTCTCCATTCTCATTCCCTCATCGTTGGTTCTCGATCTCCAATTTACATTGTTAACTCACCAATTCTTTAATTTGCAACGAATTTCGCTACTTCGCCGCATTTTCTCAAAAATATTTTGCTAGATAATTTATCGTCCAATCCATATTACGGCCAATATGACAATTAATTCACAACAACTAAACACTAGCTAAATGTATTTTGCAAGAGATTATCTACCACTATTTTCGTAGCAAATCACTAATTTTCTTGTTGATGATTGATTCATAAAAAACTAATAATGTATATAGTTCGTATTTTTTGTGTAAAGGCATTTATAGGTTAAAAAACAGTTTAGATATAAAGGCCATTGTATAAACATTATAATTAGTACAGTTATAATTAGAGTAAATTACACTCTCTTGTTTGAGAGATGCTTAAACAACACTACCTTCATTTTTATGTAAAAATATACACTCTTCATCCATGTTAAGCAAAATGTATTAGAAAAAATTACACTGATATCTCTTGAAAGAAGCTTGAATTACATTCTTCTCCCCTCTAAAGTTAAAATCTACACTTTTCTCTCATAATATTCTTTATTTTTAATAGTACAGCAACAATAATATAACGCACATGGGACGCTGAAAAAGGGTGCGGATCCATTTATTATCATTGAAATTTGAATCATATTTTTCTTTATTTTTTTATATATAATATCATTAACATAATTTTTTATATATACAATATCATTAACATAGTTTCAAAAATTACTAAGAATCAATGAAATATAAGTAATCAAAAATGTAATTTATATCCTAAATCATTAAGTTAATAATAAAATAATCAAATTGTTTTTTATCATTGACATTGAGATTAAAAAGAAATTAATTACTTTTTCTTGAATGATGGATCATAATTTGTATATTAAAATGTAATTCTAGGGGATGGGGTAATCCAAACATCTCTTAAGAGAGGAGAATATAATGTATCTTAGATTTTTACTTTTAAGGAAGGAGAGTATATATTATAACATAAAAGAGGATGATAGTGTAAAATACCTTAAAATGGATTAGAATAAGTTTCATAACTAATGTAAGAGTTTGAATGAGTACAATAAATAAGGAAGAATTAGAGAGAATCTAGAGAAGAAGAATACTGATAAAAAAGATGATTATGACATCACAATTTTCATGCTTTATTTCCTTTGCCTTATTTTATTTATAAGAGTCCACATTCATATTTCAAATATTGTCCCTTTAAGCTCTTTGACTCATTACATCAAGCTTCTTTTAGGGGAGGAGAGTCTAATTTACTATTATAATTAACTATTTATTATTATTATTTGAAGAAGGCAAACTAGCCCACCGAAAAAGAGAATCGAACCTTAGACCTTAAGAGGAGTACACTCCAACGTCTCAAGGCAACTGGATGAGACCAACCCTAATGAGTTTAACCATTCATTATCCTATTAATGTGAATATATATATATATATATATATATATA
>Ga0315914_1010730_pt1 | contig 11277 bp, 12 predicted proteins | sample MpolenodulesMG_FD_203920 | JGI IMG/M metagenome (GOLD analysis project Ga0315914, IMG submission 203920) | Medicago polymorpha root nodule microbial communities from Los Angeles, California, United States - elongated nodules | ecosystem: Host-associated > Plants > Roots > Nodule | place: USA... | reverse complement strand
CACACCCATCAATGTGTGGTTTAGGGTGGGATGAGGGAGGGGCGGCCTAGAAGTGGCGTCGTCGGTTGTGGGCGTGGGAGGATGAGCTATTAGGGGAGTGTATGATTTTGCTTCATGGCATTTCTTTGCAGAAAAATTCTAAAGATTATTGGCAGTGAAGGCTTGATCCTAGTGGCGGTTACTCGATTCAGAGTGTGTATCAGAAGCTTACTACTCAGGAGTTACTTGGCTTGGATGCTACCTTAGATCTCATTTGGCATAAACAGGTTCCCTTGAAGGTTTCTATTCTGACTTGGCATCTTCTTCGCAAATTTGTTGCCAACGAAGGACAATTTGGTGGCGCGTGGAATTATTTCCCATGATAATCAGTTATGTGTGACTGGGTGTCTAGGCATCGAGACTGCTCATCATTTATTTCTCTCTTGTCCCTGTTTCGATTATATGTGGGGTCTTGTTCGGGCGTGGCTTGGCTTTTCGTTGGCTGATCTGTACCATTTACAAGATTATGTTATTCAGTTTGTTTATTCTTCAGGAGGGCCGCGAGTTCTGCGTTCCTTTATGCAGCTTGTTTGGTTATGTTATGTATGAGTTTTGTGGAATAAAAGAAATAATAGAATTTTCAAGAAAAAAGGAAAGCACCATTCACCAACTGTTAGTTAAAGTTAAGTTACACTCCTTATGGTGGACGAAGACAACTAATATTAATGTTCGTGTAAATTCTCATTTGTGGGGGTCGAGCTCGTTTGTTTGTTTGAGCATCAGCTAATTTATTTTGTTGTTGCTTCCTGGTTACTGGTTTGATTGTACACTTGTAAACTTTTGAGGCCCTTACTGGCACACCTTGTGCTTCTAAGGAGTCTCTTTTGATCGTAATATATTTCATTTTTTATTGTTAAAAAAAGAAGATATATATACATCAATATGATCACTAAACTATATTCTCATTTATCAATTTGGTCACTAGATTAGTCAACTGAGAGACTAAATTGATGTATTTCTCATAGTTTTAAAAATCTTTTAGCTGATTTTAAAAGTTTAGAGACCAAATTAATGAGATAGTTATATTATAGGAATTAAATTGAATATTTATTCAATAATATTCAACTTAATCCAATATTTTTATATGGAAAATAAATTAGTCTATATGTGTGTTAGCCTATATTTTATCTTGTGTATATTCGACAGGTAAAGGCATGTTCAAAGCTGCAAAAATTCTTTGTCCATGACTGAAGCTGCTAGGTTCGACGGAAGTTGGAAGCTTTCCACAAGAAACTTTAATTCGACAGACTATTGGATTTTAGAGACGCGAGTTTTAAATGTCCAGACATGTGGGAAGCATGCAGTCCTTGTCGAAGACATTCAGTTCATAGCCGTTAGATTTGAAGTTATTTTCTCTATGTATATAGAGTAGTTTTTCATAGAAAAAACTGGTCACAAATCTCATTTACATAATTCAAACACTCAAAGTACCCAGCGTAGAGAGAAAAGAGTCCCAGAATGTATGTAAAGATTTGTTGAACCATCTTTAAATTAATGCAATGCAATTTACTTTTCTTTAAGTTTCTTTGTCTTTTACAATTTTAAGTTTTACTTGCATTTACTTCACTGATTTCTTTCGAAAGACAGTTATCTTCATTCAAAAAGCAATTTTATTCATCTTGTTCATAAAGTAAACTATGAATATGATGAACATTCAAGCATTTTCTGAAGAAAAAAAATTGCAAAAAATGCCATAGGATTTCTAGTTAGATTATGCAAGTAATTATTTAAAACTAGTCTTATTGTTTACCAAAAACACAGGTAAACAAATTGGCACACCCGGTGGAACCCTATTTGTGCAATTTTTGGAAGAAACTTCCATAACTTCAAATTTTTCCTAAAAAGTTCTCGTGAAAAATATTTCTGGAAATTTGTAACTGTCTTTGATAAACTTTTTCTAGAGAAAACTTTACTTATGCATGCATTTAAGATGTGGTAGAGCCTTGAAAGAGATGACTCGTCCTAGTGGTACTTCTGCATCATCTACACAGAGGAGCACACAATCTCCACAAGCACTATCTACGCAGGCACCTGCCCCCACAGTGGGTGTCAATGTGTCAACTGCCATGGGGGCAACCATGGCCATGCCAGTTTCGACATAAATGGAGGTAACTTCCCCTGCAAATGTTTTGATAATTGTTGCAATGACGCAGCTAGACTTGGTGACTTTTGTACCACTATTCACTAGTATTCCTATGTCCCCTCATCACCATATTAGAACTTCGTTGGATAATAGGTTCCTGGCTATGCAAAATTTCGCTATGCCCATGACCACAAGGGAACAACCCTATGGTATTCTAACATCAATGATGGCAGACCTACACAATAATGCATCCACATTTGCAGATAATGCAATTCCATATACCCCATATAATGCAAACATACCTTCGAGTTCTAGCATTCCTAGTTGAAACGCTCCCCCATTTTTAACAACATATTCGAAAAATTCTTTAAGACAACAAATGGATGAGAGTAATCATGAGATGGTTAATATGTTAACACGACAAATTGGAACAATGTTTAATCCATTGATCCAATCTACCAACCAAAGTTATCAAGCATTAGCCACTCAAATGGAGAGAATAGTAGACTTCTTTTCCCCTGTCCAACCTGGTCATCAACAGAATCCCCAAATCCAAAATCCTAGACCTTTACAAATTGTCGAACTTGTGGTTCAGGGCATCAACTTGTGCCTCAACCCTAGCTTGTCGAACCAGTGGTCCAGGCACAACCTGTAAGAAATCCAGAGGTGATATGCGAAACAAGGAGACATTGCATACCTTGCCTCCATGGTTTAATACCATAGCATTTTTGACAATAAGTGTTAGCTTTTAAAGTTTTTATTGATTCTTTTAGCGCATGTAAATTTTCATCCGGTTGCAACAATAGAGACTCTTCGTATGATTCATTATTTTTACTTCACAAATCATTATTTTACTCTTCCTTCTTGGTTGTTTACAATACGATCTACTACTATCAAAATTACATAAAAAAAAAAAAATAGTCAAATATGCATAAACTACAAGAATAGGGATATGAAGCCACCGAAAGAGAGTGGATGAACATTAGAGCAGTATGAGATATTGAAACTAATAACAAGAAACTCAAACCTGAAGATTTGAGTGGTAACTACAGCGAGAAAAATCACGTGATAAGCAAATGGTGGGAAGGGAAGAGAAGAAGATCGAGTAAGGAAAATTTTAAGCAAATAGAGGACCATGGAGACTATCCTTCAACGACGGTCTATACGCGAACCCCTATGGCAACCACCTGAGATGATGGAAGGGGAAAAGTTCCACTAGAGACCAAGATAGGGGGTTTACTTAATGTTTTCAATGCAATTTCCCAATATTGAATGGTACCACAATATTTATTTTCTTATGTAAACATAAAATTATATTCCTCTACTTTCAGAGAGAAGTGTCCGTTTATATGCTAGTTTTATATTAAATATATAATTTTTTAATAAACAATTCTTGTTTTTCAATAAAAAAATTGTAATTTTAATTTCTTTAACATGTACAATATTACACACGTTAGACAAACCCTTATTATTATTATCGGAACAAAAATGAAAGGGATCCCACATCCAATAGGCTAACACATCATTTGATTGTATCTTCAAAAAGTTATTACATATATACATGATTTGATATGGAAGGAGAGAAACAACCGAGTTTTCACTGATACGGTTATTGATCCTTTCCGTATTCTTGAAAAAGTAAAGTTAAATTCTTTCCTATGGCTATCCTCGAACTTTGAGCCTATTGCTTTTGATTTTCACGATTGGTGGAGACATCCACTCCTTTGTATGAGTGTCACGTAATTTGTTTGGTACTTTATTTTTAGGTGGTGGCATCTTTATTAGGTGTTGTGGTGTTGTAACAGATATTAGGTGATTCATCACTTTAGCACACCTTGTGTGGGGTGAATCACTTTGCTTTTGAGCAATATATTTCATTTTGATTTGTTAAAAAAAATATATACTTGATTTTCATTAAACATTTTATATTTATTTGGTAAACTTGCTTTAAAATTTAAGTAATAATCTGCCATTGCTTATACTTAAAATTATATATTTTTTTACTATTAAAATTAAATTGATATGATTCTAAAAGACGAAACAATTTTCGATGTCGATTGGTCTAGAAGTTGAGTCACATCCCGTAAGAACGTAAGTTTAACTCTGTTGTCAATGTAAGAACTTTGTTGGTAGAAAATTTGTAAGTACATTCTTCACCGCTCTCTTCATCATGATGAGCTTTTGATACTCAACTCACTTAAACTGTCTTTTCTGCTATGAAGACACTGATGATTGGGTTGTATGATAAAAAAGATGAAACATATATATAATAGAAAAAAATTAGTACAATTATTAGGTTTAAACGCACTTTTTGCCCTCTATGTTTGCCACCGTAGCAATTTTGATCCTCTAACAAAAACAATGCAATTTTGACCCCCTAATTTTTCCAACTATGCTGAGAAGTCGCCACGTGTCCCAAAAAATGGGTCATAATCACAATTTTTTTTGTAAAGATAAGGGGTCAAAAGAGCATATTTCCCTAAACATGGCAAAATTAGGGGTCAAAATTGCATTTTTTTGTTAGGGGGCCAAAATTTCTACAAGGGCAAACATAGGGGGCCAAAAGTGCGTTTAAGCCAAATTACTCCCTTCGTCTCTAAATTATAGTCGTTTAAGGTTTGTGCACGATTATTAGGGAAATAATTAATTGTGTTGATTTCAATGGTAAAATTAATATCATTTACTATAATACCCTTATTAATTGTAGCTAGTGGAGTAGTTAAGTTAGATGAAATTCAATAAATAAGAGTATAATGATGGAAAATAATAATAAATGTTGCATTGGTATTGTAAAGTGAAAATTATTTTGAGAAAAAGAAAAAATGTTAAAGAGACTATTATTTTGAGACGGAGGGAGTATTAATTAAAGTTCAAAAGTTTGAACCCGTAACCCAAGGTTCTGACAACGCCACTACATTTAAGTAATAGTACGGAACTACAACTGCTTTATAATCGCATATGTAAACACACTTGATCAAACTTTGTAAACAAATGATGATGTTCATTGTCTTGAGATTTATTGTTTCTTATACTCATTGATGTTGTGGTTCCAACGTTAAATTAAATAATTAACGCGTTGATTTTTTTATTTATTTTCTCATTCTAGATATTGCTTATAATTTTTTGTTTTCTAAACTTGTCACGAACATCCTTGATAAAAAAGATAAAAAAAATAACTAGGAAACCAATGTAGTAGAAGAATGCAAGGCTCCAACTTACCTTTATGCCGATGGACCAGATAAAGTGATCCATCAAATATTTGATGCGACTTAATACAACAGTTTTTGCTGTCATTGATGCAAGTTACTCAAACTCTTCCTGAACTAATTGTAATTAATATCAATGATTTGATTAAGAGTGACTATACATCCAATGCGTAGCCAGGATCTTGGGTTAGGTGTTCAAACTTTTGAACGTTCAAACATTTGATACCTGAATGAATACGTAAGTGTCATAATGATATTTAAATGTATCGAAATTGCAAATACATTTACATGTGTCTCTTTTATTAGTTTTTATCCTTGAATTTATTTCTAGATCGTCAATTTAGTACTCAAATATGTTTTTTTGTTGTTCATTTTAGTCCATAAAATTACTAACAAAAAAGTCACACTTGATAAAATGTGTATGCAATTTCGGAGCATTTATGAAAATAGTTGTTTGCCTATTTAGAGACAAAATAAAAGTTGATGTATTTAAGGTCAAACGTAGTAAAATTATAAATGCTAATATATATTTATATTTATTCAATAAAAAAATCATGTATTTCATTTTTTTTTCTTATTATAGAATATTTTATCAATTAAAATTTGAAAATACAATGCTAAATATCCTATACAACCCTTCAAAAAATGATTCCGATACAGTAAGTTGAAAATATATAGGCATGTGAAAATTTGAAAATATAGATTTCACAATCCAAGGCATTTTATGTTTTGATTCAAACCTATTATCAATTTATAATATAATAAAATGAAATCTTTTACTTTGACTTAGACTTTGGACAACTAGCCTTGCGTTGTAGCACCGTCAACAACTCTTTTTTCTTAGTGAGAGAACTTGGATCCTCTCATTCAATGAGAGAGAGTCCTTGCAAGTGAAAGGAGAGATTTCTTGCAATATATGGTGCAAGACTTAATTTTGAGGGGGTTCAAGACCAAAAAATATTAGAAAATTAGGTGTAATTTAAAAAGTTGAGGAGGTTCATAAAAACCCCTAGCCACAGTGTGGCTCCGCCAGTGTATATATCCCTCCTTAGAGCTTACACTCCACTTGCCAAATGATCTCTATCTAACTCTTCAAATCCTTGAAAACATAGTTGTCATAACCATGATTAGAGTAAGGTACAAAATAATAAACTCATAAAAATATATTCTGACCCGTAGTCCTATTCTGGGAAGGGGTCGAAGATATTTCTAACAGTTTATTGGTTTGTACGTTAATCCAATATGAGTTAGGGATAACTATATTTTTAAGAAGCCAAAGAGACAACTCAAAAACTTTTAAATGGTTTTATCAAAAAAATAAAAACTTTTAAATGGTTAGTGTATGCTTAAAAAAAAGAAATATATAGTCGGCCATTATCAAATCATAATTACAATCAGATTAAGCAAAGTAATAAGAACCCACCGCATCAATAGGGGCACACTTTGTTGTACTAAATTCATGTCATCGATTTGAAGGATTATTCTATTGGGTGCATCAACAAAATAGTAAGGGAGAGTTTATGTTGCTTCTAATGCAATGGTTTTATTTCGCCATAGTGTTATTTTAAATGGTTTTTAATACAATGAGACAACAATTAAATAATTAAATGGCCAAGAACATAAACCTCACATTGGGTTTAACCACATGGCCTAATCAATCAAGAATCAAGATCCATTTAGAAATATAACCCAACAAAATATGAATTAATGATTGAATTAGTGCCTTAATAATAATTGACCATAATTTATCTATAACTATATATAAGGGATACCTCATCTATATGTAGTAAAATATAGGCTAAAACGCACTTTTTACCTCCTAAGTTTGCAAAAGTTGAAATTTTGGCCCCCTATTAAAAAAAATGGCAAAAGTGACCCCCTATGTCTACCCTCTTTTGCAAAACGTCAATTTTGACTCAGTCAACCGTATGTGGCACGCCACCTGGCAATTTATTTTATTTTTAATTATTTTTAATTACGTTATTTCCACGCGTATAATTAGAAAAATTAAAAAAATAGAAAATTGAGGTTGAAAAGTCTGGCACGTGCGATGAAGCTCACTCCCTTCAGATTCTAGGGTTTTTTCCCCCCATTTTCCCCCCAATTCCTTTCATCTAACCTTATCTTTCCATAACTCATTTCATCTCATCATAACCTTAAAACACATTTCAGAAGCTCTGTCTGGATCATCCATCACCATGTTCATACTCAAAATCTCAGATCTCCAAAAATAGCAACTGGTGCGAAGCGAAGATTGAAGATGAAGTGGGCAACCAATTCTTCGACGGTGAAGTTTGGTGAATCTCTGAACGACAACAAAAACATGGTCCCAGAGAAGATTCCTGACATATATGTCTCAAAGTAAGTTATCTTTTGTTTTGCTTTGTTTGTCATACTCCTTTATTGAAGTCAACATAGTTATGAGTTAAAAAATGGTTGGTGGGATGTATTTTGTACGGAAATCGTATTTTATACGGTAGAAATACAGTATTAAAACCGCATTTTTAGTGTAACGTATTGTAAATTTTGTATGTATTTGAATACTCCCTTATACGTATATTGGTTTATTTATTGCTAGGTTTGCTGGTGACCACTACTTGAAGATAAGGTTTCATTACAAATGCTACTTTATTTGTGACCCTGGTTTTGTATATAAGTGTGGTAAGGTTCACGAGTTTGGGGGTGAGTGGAACACAAATGAGGTGAATCTCAATGATCTGGACAAACTAGATCCGGGTATAGTACATACACATGTTGTGACCTACAAGTCAATAACATGTGTGAAGCATTTAACAGTGCCATATTAGAATACAGAGAGTATCCAATCATTTCTCTATTTGAGGGTTTAAAGTTTTACTTAACAAATAGGATTGTGAGACTGAGAGATTATATGTTAAGATATGAAGGTGATATTTGTCCTAAGATTGCAAAAATTATGGACAAAAAATAAGAGGGATGCTGATGGATGGTCACCAAATTGGCATGGGGACAGAGATTACTCTTCATTTTATGTGAGTGATGGCATTGATAAGTATGTTGTTAGTCTGAAAGATAAGTCATGTGCTTGTAGAAAATGGGACATCAGTGGCATACCTTGCCCTCATGCTATTGCTTGTATGAGGTTTAATAACCAGAATCTAGATGATTTTGTGGCCCATTGGTACATGTAACTGTTTTACTAACTATTTTGCCTCAGTATCTGAATATTTTGCCTTATTTTACTAATTGTTTTGTTAATAATGTTGTACAGAAAACAAACTTTCTTAGACTGCTATAGCAATCTGATTTTGCCATCCAATGGACCTAAGCTTTGACCAGAAGTAGTTGGTGATCCCATATTACCACCTAAAATGAGGAGAGCTCCTGGTAGACCAAAGAAGTTGAGAAGGAAGACAAATGCTGAACCAAAGAAACCATCTGGTGCTAGTGGGATGAAGCAAAGAAACCAAGAAACTGTGAGATGCAGAAGGTGTAAGGAATTAGGCCATAAACAGAGAACTTGTGGGGGAAAGACCGGTGCAGATAGGAAGCTTCCTAAGGGAGCTAACAAGGTATGATTGAATGTTGTGAACTGTTTATGATGAATGTTGTGTATACATGCTATGAAATGTTTTGAATGAATGTTGTGTATGTTTTGTGTAGACTGGTGTAGATAAGGGGAAAGGCAAAGCAATTGCAACTGGTGCATCAAAGAAAACTAAAAAGCATACACAAACTGGAGGTAGTCAAGCTGGTAGGAGTAATGTTGGTGGCAGTCATGTTGGTGGTGTACTTCAAGATGGTGGGAGCAATGCTAGTGGGAGCAAGACTGTCGCACAATCTGTGACACAAACTGTCGCACAAACTGCTGTAACCAAACATCCATCACCTGCTTCTAAAACTGTTGCAGCAGGACCTGTAACAGTTACTGCTAAATCAGCCTCTGTTAGTGGTGGGAAACATGTAACTGTTGGTGAGGCTACAATGTTTGTGCCAAGAAAGATAAGGACAAGTGGAGTCAAGAGGAAGGTGGATGAAATTGGAACTCAACAATCTGTCAACAAGAACTAGTCCTTTTTAAAGTCATGAGACTTATGTAATTTTGGCATGTAATTCATAGGTACTCTTTGCAATATTTATGTTATTTTGGGATGTGTAATTATGCTAAGTACTTTCTGCTAAGTAATTCTGCTAAGTCATGAGACCTATGGTTTTTTGGTTTGTAATGCTAAGTGCACCTTTGCTGTATAACCTTTTGACATGTAATGATAACTACTTTTATGGTGCTATTTCTATGTGCTTATTTAAGATAGCTTTTAGCATTTAACTTTTGTTCAATAAGGTAACACATATGCCATATTAACACAAACAAACAAACAAACACTTTTGATAGTGTTTCATAAAATTACAGAAACTTAAACAACACAATACGTTACTAACATCAAGCTAAAATTGGCATAAAATTACACCTAAACAACAGAAACTTAAAGACACTTATAGCAAACTACACAACCACTCAAGACCAGCATAACCCCTAATATGACTATCACTTTGAAGAGACTTTTTTCCTTCTTCTTCAGTTCATTGTTTTTCTTCAACAACCCTCTAATGATTTTCTTTGGGATTCCGACGCGGTGGTGCCACTGCCGGCCACCGCGCCAGAAGTTGTTGTCTCACCGGAGAAGACGGCTGAGAAGCTCGCCGGGCACCACCTGGTTTTAGAGAGAAGCTAGAGCTTCTCTCTCTAAAACCAAGAGAAGAGAGATGTTTTTTTGTTATTGTGTGTGTTTTTTGGTTTAACATGCTTTTATATCACTGTTTAATTCAATGGATTTCGTGCCTGCAAGCTTATAAGTTTATCATGCTCCCTTGTGATCAAAGCCGTCGGATCTGGATGGTTCCAAGATCGACGGCAGCTAGTGATCTATCTCTTTAATCCTGTGTGTGTTTTTTAATACTATCCACGGTGCGTCTTAGCTTTAAATCGTCAGATTGTATGGTATCTGTTTTGCTGCCAATTGTTTTTTTTTTCCTTAGTGTTTAATTTATGTGTTTTTTAACCGTTGGATCTTTGATCCTGTGGTTGTGTTGAGATGATACAGTGATTGAATCTGGACCTCTCGATTCATCAAGTGGTCCAGATTAACCCTGCCTGAGCCTTTGTTTTAATTATTGTTTTTTAATATATTTTACACCCTTTTTTATTTTTTAATGTCTCTCCTTTTATTCTAAAAAATGTGTTTTCTCTTTTAAAATTTTCTATACCTTAATATTTGTTTTATGTCCATTTTTGTTGTTATTTTCTTGATTGCTTTTTTTTTTTATTGCAATTTATGTTATGTTTATTTTATTTGCCATTTATTTCTAATTTAATTTTTGCATGCATATTAATTCTTGTCATTTATTTTATTATCATCACTTCATTAGTGTGTATTTAGGTTTTGATGTAATTTAATTTATGCATTTTATTTCTTCTTGTCATTTATTTTTCCTTGAAGATTTAGCATGTATTTAGGGACTATGTAATACTCATATAATAAAAGATGCACCGACACCACAATTTATTTACCGCATTATGCCATAAACCACAATCGAGGACCGAAATGAATTAGTGACAATTAGGTTAATTATTGGACTTCAAAAATTTTCTTAAAATCAAACTATTAGTAATTTTAGGTTTACTTACTTGAGAATTTGCTTGGAATCCAACGTCCTTTGTAAACTTCTCGTTTTTTTATCATGTTATGTCGTTACGCTTAGTTTTCTTAGCTTACGTTTAACTTAGAAAAATCTTTTTACCAAAAAAATCAAATATGCAAAACTTCAAAAAATATTTTCTTAAGAAACCTTGGATTTTAACCCAAGTGATCTTCTTCCTTTTATTTCTTAATCAAATTTTTAATCAATTTTAACCATATTAGACTTGGTTTCTTTTAACTAAAATTAATTAACCTCACCTCATTTTGTTTC
>Ga0315914_1010725_pt1 | contig 11281 bp, 5 predicted proteins | sample MpolenodulesMG_FD_203920 | JGI IMG/M metagenome (GOLD analysis project Ga0315914, IMG submission 203920) | Medicago polymorpha root nodule microbial communities from Los Angeles, California, United States - elongated nodules | ecosystem: Host-associated > Plants > Roots > Nodule | place: USA... | reverse complement strand
CCTTTATGTAACCAACCCCCGAACCCTAAATCTTTTCAAAGGGGTATTTCGAACTTTTTTCCCCTTTTCTCTTAAAATTAAATGTTCAGTCGTGAAATAAAATAGTGAGTCTATGCTAATAAAATAGCCTTGATCTCCGAAAAATGGCGCGACAATATTATACTAATTAGTGTTATGTTATGGATTGCAGACCATGGAAAAGGCCAAAAATCTTCAATTTTATGCTGTCATTTCTACCATAAAAATAAAGAGCACGACAAGAGAACCGAAAACAGGCAATTGGAGCAATATGATCCGGAGAATGTTGTGGTAAGAATGTACAAAAAATAAGTACTAGCAGTTGTTGTTGAGGTTAAGCTTCCAAGCAATACTAATTGAGCATTGGATCTGTTAATTCCAAAATAGTAGCTAAATGAAGACTAAGACACTTGAGGCTTTTCTACACAAAATTGGTCATTGTAATACCAAGTTGGTTTTACCTCAAAACTACATACATCTAGTATAGCCACATTTCGAAGACATCAAAAATTCAGATTTTAACTGATTTTCTCACAGCCTTTGGAATGCATATCTTCAGTTCAAAGTTATTGGATTCCACCACTAGAATATGCTTGGTTATATATATATTTTGTGTATTTAGATCCTAATCGAGGTGGAAAATTTGTGAGTTAGTGTATAAACTATCGATCCACTAAGTGAGAATATATATATACACTGTGTCTACAACTTGAAAAGTATGTTGGTATGTGAATACAAGTCCCACATCGGAACATTAAGAATAAATGAAAGGTAGCAGGAGATATAAAATAGAAGCATACCTTATTTCATTTATTCATTTCAATATATTGTCTAAGATCAACTTTGTTTAAACTGGTTGAGAATAAGTTTGAAGGTAGTAATGACATTGTTTGAAGAGCAATCTTTATGCCACATTTCAAACTTAATCTTTCAGTTTAGATATAGTTTGTTTTAGTTAATAACAGTGTAAGTTTTAGAGTAAGTCTATTATGGTTTGTTTTGATCTTTTTGCATATTATTGGTCTTTGTATTGTACGTCTCATGCCCTATTTCCTTTTCTTTCAACATTTTCACTTAACTGATTAATGTATTTAGTCAATTAAAATATTGCCGAGTCACAATATCTATGTTAGCTTTGTAGTTTTGATAAACACAACAAACTTTACTATAAACACATAAAAAATATTTGTTTGACCATCGTCTCAGAGTTTATAAATTGTTTTTATTAATTTATAGTGTTTTTTATAAGCTAATTCAAATAGTTTATAATTTAATACTTATGGTGTATTATCTTTTTTCTCAATATAATTCATTTTATGCTAATTGAAGAAATTAAATATATTTTTTTTATGTAATTTCATATACTCCTTCCATCTCAAAATAATTGTATCTTTAACATTTTTTTCTGTTTCAAAATAATTATCATTATAGAATATCAATGCGACATTTATTATTTTTTTCCACAATTATACCCTTATTTATTGAATTTTATCCAACTTAACTACGTTACTAATTACAATTAATAAATAAAAGTATTTTAGTAAATGATACTCCATCCGTTTTAAAATGAATGTCGTTTAAGGTTTTTACACACATATTAAGAAATAAATTAATTAAAAGATAGATGTTATTTTAATAAATTATCCTAATCAACTATCGATTATTTTTTCATTAAAGAAAAAATAATACGTTGGAAGCTGTGTCTATAGTATTAATTGAAGAGTACAATTGAAAAGAAAAAGTTATTATTGTATTGGAAACTGAAAGTGACATTCATTTTGAAACAATTTTTTTTGTTAAAACAACATTTATTTTGAAACGGAGGGAATACTAATTTTATCATTGAAATCAATAACAAATGTAACGCACAAATCTTATACTTATATTATTTTGAGACGGAGGAAGTATTAAATAAGACTTGGTTTGTCAATTGGATATGTAGGGAAATTCTACTATTATTTTTTTTACTGAACTTAGTCTTCATCTTCAATATCCCAAATTCCAATTAAAAAATCCCACAAACTATAAAATGAGACCTTACAAGTTCAGACACAAAAACAAGAATCTTCCAAGTATAAATAAATGCACAAAATATGAATTTCCAAATATCTAAACATCCTTCTGCTGAAAATTCTCCATTGTAATACAATCAAGTTCTTCATGATTCAAGCAGGCAGTTATTTGTTCTTCAACGTTAAAGATTCAAATTTAAAGAAGAAACTTGCAGAAGAAGTTCTTTGGAAGTTAGAACTTAGAAGACCAATTTCATTCATGCAATTTAGGGTTTAGCTTATTACTTGTTTATAAATTGTAAAATCAAACTCCATGCAAAGGAGTTCATTTCCGTTCGATAAAACTACGCATACTAGAAACCTTATCTAAATTAGAATCAAACTCCATGCAAAGGAGTTCATTTCCGTTCGATGAAAATTGAAAATGAGAGAGCTGCCTGACTGATCCATTGTTATATGTGATATTAGACAATAATATTGTAAGACGGGGGAGAGAGAGGGAAGGTTAAAGGAAGCTGAAAAAGAAAAGGGAGATCAATGTAGCGTGAAAACAAAAGTATTATGGGTTCTGCTAAGCGGCGGAAGAAGAAAGATGGGTTGGAAATGAATGCTCGATCAAGAAGATTTATTCAAAATTCTTATTAAGCATTCTGCATCTTCAGTTTCTGTCTTTCATTTCTTGGTTTACAGTTGACAACTAAACATTGAATTGTTTGTGCGAGACGCACTTCCAAGTCATAATTGTTTAATCTTTTCCAAGTCTTAAATTCGATCTACAATAATCATATTATTACTTCCTCGCGTAAGCATCCATCACAACGCAAACATGAGATGAGAGAACAAATGTTCAGAAAAACAATAAAAAGTACTCCATAAAGATGAAGAATTAGAGAAATCTTTTTCTGTAAACATTTTTTTGTGTATACAGTACTTTCTTGTCTTAATTTCTGCCAAAACTTCCTAGTCCCACATTTGATTAAGGCAAAGAGTGATGAGTGGTGACTTGGCAGAAGAATGTCAATTAAATCCAGAACCAATGTTCTTCATGTAAGAGCTTAGCACTCACCTCAGCTAGTAGTACTTACCGCCTCTCTCACTGTTCAATTTCAATTTTCTCAGGTCACTGTGCCGTTAACTTACAATTAGATCCAAAATCTCATCAAAGTTGTACCATATCATGAAACAAAATAAAGATTGTTATGAAATATGTAAATTTGATGTCCAAGTCCAAATCATGAGAGAAAAGTTATACATATAAAGAACATGTTATAAAAAACAGGATAGAGGAAAACATGAGGTGATCATGGAGCAAAAGGTCTCATACATTCATTCATTGGTTTCTACAACTACAAGAGAATTTGATTTGAGTAAGACACTAGAGGCTTTTCTGCAAAAAATTAGTCATCGGTAAGACCTAATGGATCAGATTTCAACTAATTTTCTCATAGCATTTGAAACACATGTCATTAGTTCAAAGAAAAACGATTAGATTTCACAACTGAAATATGATTGGTTATACTGCATTACAGGCCTACATTCGCGCTGCCCCTCCCAACTTTGATAATTTTTTATGATTGGAACACATTTTTTATGATATAGCTAGAAACTACATCATAATCTGTTTCACTTTCGCTCGGCCCCTCCCAATTTTAGTTCCAAACTTACTTGTGTAATAAAACATTTTGTCTGCTAGCTAGCACTGTGACTCTGAAACTTTGATAATTGGAAGACAGTGTGGACATTTTAGGAATAATCTAATTTGGTTTCATATTAACTAATATTGAATGCATTGCATGTGTTGTGTGCATACCAACTTGGGAATAAGTACTTTGCTAAGTGATAATAAGTCCCACATCGGACCATGAAGAATTAATAAAAAGGAGCATGGGATATAAAATGGAGCATAAATTGACGCAAACAATCATTCACAGGAATACTATTCCTAGAATTCATATTGTATAGGGATGAAGCGATATTTGACAAATTTGCAAGCCATTCAATTTTGGTTGTTTGTTTTTCGAATGTCTTTTCTCTCTAAACATTTTAATTTTAGGTAAAAATAGTTTCAAGGTTTTATTGATAAATATTAATAAAAACGTATTTATCTTTTTCATTAAAGGAGGAAAAAAAAGTAGGTTTTAGGGATAAAATTGGAATTGAGTTATAAAAATAAGGGTAAAATAGATAAATTGAGTATTATTGTTAGTTTGGGTTTGGAGACTTAGTAAGATTTATATATAAAGATATAGACAGGTTGGGGTTTTTGTTGTTTTATTTTTTGAGTTTTTGGCTTTTAGAAATTCATAATTAATTCCTTCTTCGTTGAAAAATTCTTTTTTTTTTTTTGTGTAAAATCATATTTTAACGTCCTAAACATGCATGAAAAAAATCATGCAAAAATTCAATCTCTAAGTTGCTTTTTGGACTTCAACTATATTACAAACTTAAAATTAAGGATTAATAGTGCTTTTCACCACTGTAATATAGACCATTTTCGGTTTTTCGCCCTATAAAATTTTTGGTTTGATTTGCATCCTTGTAAAACTTTTTTTTTTCGAAAAACACTCGTCCCCCATATGACTGTGCATATTTGCTGACGTGGTACACTGTGTGCCATGCTGACTTTTTTATTTTTTATTTTTTAACGGTACACGTGGCATTTGTGCCTATTTTTTTTAAAAAAAATTATAATATAAATTCATTTATATTAATTTAGAAATAAAAATAATTTAAAAATTTTGAAAATAAATTTGAAATTTTTTATTTACAAAATTTTTTTTTATTATGAAAAATATTTTCCAAATTTTATATTTTTTGTTTAAAAAATGAACTTTTTAATTTCGAAAATTTGGAAAAATCAACGATTTTTTTTGTAAAAAGATTTTATAAAAATCTGGAATAAAGTTTTCGAAAATCTGAATTTTTTCTAAATTTAAAAAAAAATTGTATCCAGATTTTTAAAAATCAAATATTTTCCGGATTTCTTTTTTGTAGAAAAAATTTTAAAAATATTTTTTTCGGAAAAAAATCTGACTTTTTTTTAAAAATTTCGTATTTATTTTTCTAATTTTAAAAATTAAACTCCATAATCTTTAAAAAAAAATTAATTTCGAAAAAAAACCGAATATTTTACTGATTTTTTTAATATTTGAATTTAAAAAAATACCTAAAATTTCGAAATAAATCTTATCGTTTTTCTTGATTTTTAAATTTTTTGGAAAAAATCTGAATACTTTTATGATTTTTTGTATTTTTTAATTTTTGAAAATTAATTTTCAGATATTTTAAAAAATAAAATCTGATGTGGACAATTAAAAATAAATAAAAATTTTTAAAAAAATCAAGTCAGCACCACATATACGCATTTGATGAGTTGGATAGAGGAGGGGTGTTTTCCGGAAGAAAAAAAAGTTTTACAAGGATGCAAATCAAATCGAAACTTTTATAGGGGCGAAAACTGAAAATGACCTATATTACAAGGCTGAAAAACACTATTAACCCTAAAAATAATAAGAATATCAAATTAAAAGGTTAGAATGTGTTTTTTTATTTTATTTTACAGGGTCATTTTTTAGACTTCGCGTATATTACACGGTCAATTTCAATAATTAACCCTAATATTTTTATATACAAAATTGTTTAAGGATATAATTGGAAGTGAAAAAACCACTTAAAATTATTTTTTTAATAAAACCAACAATATAATATCTATCTATATTATAGATAAATATTTCAACAAACCAACTACTTTACGGGTGAACCAACTCCTTACCAACTGAGTCAAAATTCATTGACTACAAAGATTTCTTCGATTCTATAACATATATACTATATTTATACTAACATGGACACTTGTGCCAAGTACGAGCTAGAATTTCGTAATACTTAGGGAGATAATATTGTGGTATATAAGGTGTGAGTTAAATTCTAACATTCGATAAAAAAAGTAGAGGTTGAACAACAAATAAGTGAAATAACTCATATACTTATGCCGTAAAACTTAAGATGAAGATGTAATATCATTCTTACTTGTGTGGTTGCTCTATCTTGAATGTGTTGATCCACTTCCACACCAATGTTGTCTCCTCCGTGCTAGGCTCAATGGTTGTATAATATCCCAGTTCAACATTGTGGGGGAGAGAGATTTTAACGTGTAGTGTAAGTTTTTCCATATTGTATCCAAGAGTAGCTATTGAGTAACATATAATTGAGATGATCCATATATCTATTTTTTTAATACTTTGGATGAAGATGTGATGTCAATCTCACTATTATGGTCGATCTTAGCACAATGTGATCATACAACCCAATGTATGCTCCCACACAAGTCCCAATCTTATGATGATTTCTTTTGTTAATATTTGGATGTCATTTGTTTACTTTTTATATTAACTATAATTTTTTGGATGACTCTCATTTATATGCAATCTTTTTTTTTCTCCAACATCTATTATTTTAAATATCTTCACTTTTGGTCTTTTGTGGAATTTCACAATGGAAAAATACATACGTGTTTTGTTGAATTGACAAAGTACATACTTATTAGACATATTAAAATGATGTGGCATTTTTATAATTATGTTTATTTTTTGGTGAAATAATTATTCATGAATCTCCACGTTCTTTAACTAACTCACAAAACTACTAACTCACTCTATTCTCAATACTTAAACGGACAAAACACACACTACTTTTTTGTGTTGTGTCATGTGTGCATACTTTGGTAAGTGAAAATAAGTCCCACATCGGACCATGAAGAATTAACAAAAAGGAGCATGGGATATAAAATGGAGCCTACATGGACCTTAAATATCAATCACATGGATATCACTCTTTTGATAATTCCTAAAATTCATAATGTTCAAGGGAATCAGTTCTTCGTAAATTTGCAATCCATTCAATTTTGGTTTTATGTTTTTAGAGAATTGTTCATCTTGAATATTTTAATTTTAGGTAAAAATAGTTTCAAGATTTTATTGATAAATATTTTATAATACCATATTTATCTTTTCCGTTGACACCAACAAAATAGAAAATTGGATAATTTTTTATTTTTTAATAAAACCAGCAATATAGGCTTAATTACATAAATGGTCCCTTAAATAATTATGAAATTTCAATATGGTCCTTTTATTAATTTTCGCCCCATTCTGGTCCCATAAGTTATCTCCGTCAGTCAAATAATAAATCCATTCTGTTAAATTCTTTGAAAAAAACGTTAACATTCATCCACTTCATTATTAAACCCAGAAAATTCATCATCTTCATCATAAAAATCCAAAAAAATAAAAAATTAAAAAAACTCAAAAAATTAAACATTTCCTTCATCACTTCATAAAAATCAATAAAAACAAAACATTGGATCCAATCAAATTGAACAAAAGCCTCTTCATAAAATAATTATCTTCTACTGCTTTTGAAATTTCCACTAACTGTTTCTTCATCGCAAAACTAAAAAAAAAAAAAAATCCAAAATATTATTCATTACAACAACAACAACAACATGAAATCTGAACAGACAGTCAAAGGGGGGAAGAGAAATCTTGGCCAGCGTTGAGAATAACTCTGATTTTTATCAATCCCTTTAATAAACCAATCCCATTCTCAAATTGATCCTTCGGAAAACCCTTATTAATAACTAATGTTCATCAATCCTTCTTACAAACTACTGTTCATCAACCCCCTTCTCCAATTTTTCCAATCCCTTGAATCTCATAATCCCAAATCTTCCATTTCTCTTCCATTTGGCCATGGCGTTGAGAATCGACAACACAAAACTCTTTTTCGTTATCGATTCTACCGATCCACGCCGGAATACCGAAGAGTCGCTCGAAAATGGAGTATACGTAACTGTAACGGTTTTGAGCTTGATGAATAGTTGTTTACGAGGAAGCAAGTGTATGTGCTGCGTGCGTTTTCGACGAGTGTTCGTGGTGGTGTGCAAGGGCGATGTTATTATGGTTCAATGGCATTTCTTGCGGAATTCATCAAAAATGTTATTATGGTTCAATGGGCGATGTTGTTTAAAGAAGCCCCAGATTTTCAGAGTTGAACGATAATGATGTTGTGAGGAGATTTTGGGGAAGAAACATGTTGTATAGGATGAATATAAGCTTAGTGATTGGATGCATATATGTAAGCACCGAACCAAAAATCTTTTCTATTGAGTGAAAAAATTTGATTGGAATTAATAACAGAGAAAACGATCTTAATTGGAGAAAAGATTTTGATTTTGATGAGTTTGACTAAAATTAAGGTTGTTTGGATTTAATTGAATGGTTTAATTTTTGAGTTTTTTTTTTCTTCTGGATTTTTATGATGAAGGTGATGAATATTTCTGGATTTAGTGATGAAGAAGATGAATTTTTCTGGGTTTGATGATGAAGAGGATGAATATTAACGTTTTTCTCAAAGAACTTAACAGAATGGATTTATTTGATTGACAGAGGTAACTTATGGGACCAGAATGGGGCAAAAATTAATCAGGGGACCATATTGAAATTTCATAATTATTTAAGGGACCATTTATATAATTAAGCCAACAATATAATATTTTGGGTTGATTGTTTAAATTAACCCTCTAAAATAGGCGATGTCTGAAAAATGACCATGTTAAATAAAAAAAATACATATTTTAACTCTATAATTTGAGATTTTTCTTATTTTTGACCTTATAATATACACATGGTCCAAAGAAAATGATCTGGAGATTGAATTTTTTCATGATTTTTTTTCCAGGCATATGGTCTGATTAAGCCACTTAAAAATAGAGAGGATGTGTGAATGAGGATGAAGAAAGACCAACCATAGGGGACCTCATGGTATGTGTGAATGTTTGAAGTGTGAGATAGAGAATGGTTTATTCTTTTACTTGATACTCATATTTGTAGAGATTTCGGATTGGTTTTAAAATTAAAATTAAAATGTATATTTATATGATTTTCATCTTTATATTATTTTTAAATTACACGTTCTACTACATCCTTATCTCTTTTTAGAATTTCGTATTAATACAGCTATCAAATGCTACTTGGTGTGACTTAAATTAATAAATTCTAATATCGTAAGGTGCATTCTTTGGCTCGATGTCCATTTTGAATGTATTTTATTCTAGCATAGTTTTTCTTAACAACAATGTTAGTTTTTGAATATGTGTGACATTGTCATTATAGTTTAATGTATAAAAATGCAAACACATCTACATGTCTCTTTTATTAATTATTTTGGTATTTAAATTTGTTTTTAGTTATTCAATTTAATTGTATTTTTTTTTTTAGAGAAAGATGTTCAATTTAGTTCTTAATGAGTTTTGCGTTAATCAATTTAGCATATGTTTACAATTTCAAAACATTTATAAACTGCAGTGAAGGGTCTTGAACATTTGATATCAAAATGATTGTTTTTTTAGTGGGTGCAGACACATTTGTAGAAGCCTTGAAGTGGATCAATTTTCATATATAGAAATGGGTTTACATTAAGCAACCAATTCTAGCTTACTATGGTGACGACAAATTGATTCTACAAATTGTATGTCAACTCAGAGTGTATCTTCCTTTATTTATTTATTATCCTTTTCAAATATTTTAAAGTTTTTTTTTTTTAAATAAATTAGTTATGGTTGCATATACATCATATAATTATTTAGATGACAAACAAGAGCAGGAAAAATTTGCTTGAAGATATAAATAACAGGTTCATAAATTCATTCATAGCAAAAGACATTCTCAAAGACCATATTTGTTACTTTTTCAGTCTAAAGCATTAGCCATATTGAACAGTGTCATAAATTCATTCATTGGTTTGAGTAGATCACTTGAGACTTTTCAATGCAAAATGGTAATTGGTATTACCAAGTTGATTTTACTAAAAACTACATAGTCTTTGGGTTAGTGTGTAAACTGCTGATCCATTAGGTGAGAAAATATGTTGGGTTGTGATATGAGTCCCACATCGGACATTAAGAGTGAATAAAAGGGAGCATGGGGTATAAAATATAATCATGTTCGAGTACCAACTGCTATCCAAGTCTCTAATCAGAAGATTGTTTTGGAGAAAATTGTGATGGCTTATGAAATGAATCAAATGATGATGTCATTATTAACTTGTCTCAATTTCTTCAAAACGATATCTATAGTTAGAGGAGTCTAAATATAATTATTAAATTATTTGAACTGATCATTTATTTTTTAATAAGTTGAGGTATTTTTCCATGGTCACAAGACCAAATTAATAATGTTTGGACACACACATAAACAGATTTTCTTCAAAATATTAAATCATCTAAAAATATTTCTTTATGTATATGTGATCAAACACTATTTCTTTGGTCTTGACCATATTAGAATTTCTCTAATAAGTTTGCTATGATTTTGTAATGTTACTCATTTTCGGTAGAATAGATAATTAGATGAAATCTTTCTCATAATATTCTGTTTTTGGTTTTCTTCTTCTGGTAAATAGATAATGAAGTGGCAGTACCACTTGAAATTCATACATACAATTGTGAGGTTTATCTAACAATTTTAGGTTGGGTATTTCCCGTTGAGTCAAGGGGTCTTATAGGCAGTATTGTAGGTCCAAATGCACGAATGTCGGTCACTTTAACTGTCACATTTGTAGGTACTTTTTTCATTTTGACTATCAATTTGGGTGTTGTGAGTTTGTCGAATCATACTATTCAATTTTAGCGACATTGAATTTGTGTTGTTTTGGATATGATATATCAAAATGAATGATCAATATTTTTTTTTTCTTAATAGGTTGCTGCAGTTGCTAGCAATACATGAAGTTAGACATTTCCGGCCTCAATGAACAAAGTTACTCTTTAGATGAAGGTTGTATCCTATATGATTTTTATATGCTCACGATTGGTCCCTACATTTCTTCGCTATCACTAGAATTTTTATTATGCAACTCATTGTTCAATCCTTTTGAGGGAAACACCTTGTACATTGTACATACAAATTGATAAATAATTGGATTTGTGACTTATATGTTCACATGGTTTGGTTCTATATTTCCTTTCATTATCATCAGACTTTTACAATCTAGCATTTGAAACTTGATTATATAGTATTTTTTGTTCGGTCCAAAGAATATTGAATGATGGGTAATGGGTAATTGAATCGATACTGGAAATATTGAGACACAAATAACAGGGTGAAGATCCTCTCAATTTCCTAAATAAATGGAGATTGTCAATTACTATAGTTTTGAAGTAAATATGTGATATTAATGTTTTCTATTCTTGA
>Ga0315914_1010723_pt1 | contig 11284 bp, 7 predicted proteins | sample MpolenodulesMG_FD_203920 | JGI IMG/M metagenome (GOLD analysis project Ga0315914, IMG submission 203920) | Medicago polymorpha root nodule microbial communities from Los Angeles, California, United States - elongated nodules | ecosystem: Host-associated > Plants > Roots > Nodule | place: USA... | reverse complement strand
ATACGTTGTTTAAGCATGATAGGTTGATTGGGGGGGTTCCTCTATGTGTGTGTTTTCGTCGGTTGTTTAACTTAGCTGAGAACAAATCCATTACGGTGGCAGATTTTTTTTCTTTAGGTCTGCAACAGGGGGGACGCGTGGAGGTGGAGACATAGGTTGTGGGTGTGGGAGGAGGAGTTGTTGGCGGAGTGTAGGGCTTTACTACTTGATGTTTCTTTGCATTTTAATGTTTTAGATAGATGGGTGTGGCATCCAGACCCGTCAGGCGGTTATTCAGTTCGTGGTGCCTATGACTTATTAACAACTCAAGATACTCCTATTGCGGATTCAGCAGTGGAGTTAATTTGTCATAACCAGGTTCCCTTGAAAGTCTCAGTTTTTGCGTAGAGGCTCCTCCGTGATCGCTTACCAACGAAATCTAATTTAGCGACTAAAGGGGTTCTTTCTTCTGACGCGTCCTTGTGCGTATCCGGTTGCGGTCATCATGAAACGGCTCAAAATCTCTTTTTATCGTGTCCTATTTTTGGTTCTATTTGGCAGCTTGTGCGCGATTGCATTGGTTTTTCCGGGGTGGATTCTCATATGATAGGAGGTAGTAAAGCTAGATGTTCTTTTCTGCAGCTTATTTGGCTTCTTTGTGCCTGAGTTGTGTGGAATGAACGAAATAATCCCTTGTTTAATAATGTTGCAATTCCTATTCCCCGATTGTTGGATAAGGTTAAATTGTTATCAATAGGTTGCCTAAAAGCTAAAAAAAACCACTTTTGTATTTGGTACTCCGAGGTGGTGGTCGATCCCTTTAACTTGTTTGGGCATAGGCTAGTTCTTTTTGTTTTTCTGTTGTGACATTGCTACACTTTATATATTTTGTAGTGGTCTCTTAGGCACGCCCTGTGCTTTTAGAATTGCTATGTTTGTGATTATATAATTCCCTTTTGGCTTGTTAAAAAAAAACTAAGATCCCCTAAAAAAAAAATACAACAAGGATTAGATATGGATTTGTCAAAATAAAATCCCCTAAAAAATATTACAACAAGGATTAGATATGGCAAAAATAAAAGATATAATTTGACGAGATATATGACAAAATATTATCTACTATTTATAACTTTTTTAGTGTTAATGTTCACTTTAGTCCTTAAAAAATAATTGCATTTTTAAGTGAAGACCCAGTCAGAGAAGATATATAATTTTTTTAACTATTATTGAACATTTTTATGCCTGTACATATAATATTTGAATGAGTTAAATAGTTTTTGGTCTTTATAAATATAAAAAAAAAATTTAGTCTCTCAATTTTTTTTTTAATCCTTCAAAAAAATTTCATCTTCACTTTTGGTCCATTTTTTTAAGTAAACTCATAAATAGAATTCATGTTTTTGAACAAAATTATAAATAAAAGTTTATCACATTATAAGAATCTCTCCAAAAAAAATAGATTTTTTAACATGAATTAAATATAAATTTTTATATTTTTGACGGTTAAAAAAATTATATTTAATTCATGTTTAATTGAAAAATTCTAGTTTTTGGAGAGATGTTTACAATATTCTACACAATTTCATTAAAAATACAAATGATACACATGAACTAACTTAAATAGGGACCAAAAGCGGTGATTGAAAATTTTATAGTGACTAAAAGTGTAATGAAAATTTCAGAGAGACTAAAATGAAAAATTGATATATTTATAGGGATAAAAAATATATATAACCCTAATTTAATGATATTTGAAGACTAAAGTTTTTTTTTTTTAAGGAAATAAAAAGTTAATATATTTATATGGACCGAAAACATATTTAACCCTATTTAAATGATATTTGAAGACTAAAGTTTATTTTTTTTTAGAAATTTGAAGATTAAAGTTGTTTTCATTATTTCATAAACGAAATTAAGTGTCACAATTATGCTCACCGACTAAAATGAGCATTCACAATTAAAATTAATCATATCTATTCGAGAAGATCTTATTTATTTATTTATTTACTTTTTTTATTTTTTTTAGGGGGAAGATAACAAGGAAATAGATGACAAACAATCAAAATGACAATAATAAAATCCATTCAATATTTGCCAAAAAAAATCCATTCAATAAATCCCTAAAAAAAATCCATTCAATAGTTTATTTTTTAGTTTATTAATATCATTTCATTTGCTCTTCTACCAAACTATTTGAATAATCTTTTTATTTCTCGTCTTTTCAATTTATTTTTTTCCTCTATCTTTCTTTCATCAATAGAACAAAGTGAAAATATGTTTGGACGTCTTCATATTTTGAACTAACTTTTTGAATGAGATCCAAACTCGTTTCACATTTAGCCCATGTCTTGTAGAAGCTCCTCCAGGGACGAAACAAGAAAAAAAATTAGGGTGGCGAAAATTTAACAAATGCGAAATAAAATAAAAAATGATTAACATCATTATAAAAAAATTTATTATATGAAAAAAATTAAGTTTTATTTTATTTTAATTGGAGTTTTTTTTTCGTCAAACAAAAACATACTCCGCAAAACTGTAAGTATTATGAGTGTTTTTTTTTGATAAAATAAGTATTGAGATTTTTTTTTTTTTTTAGAGAATAAATAAGTATTGAGATTTTAAATTAGTCAAAGAAAATAATAGGTTTTAATTTGTTGATGAGATTTACATAACCCACTGAACCCAAAAGGATACTCTTCATAAGATAAGGGACATCTACCACATTGAATGCTTCATTATTGACATGAATAATTGATATTTAACAACTGTATTTGGCTATAATGAATAATAAAATTTATAGTGAAGTTTGAATTTTGGTTTGCTGAAACATCCATAGTTTTTCTATAAAAAACATGTTAGTTGTTTGTATATTGTTGAAAGAGAGAAATGTCAGCATAGATCAAACCTTGGTAAAGTGTTAGATTAAAACCATAGATCTCTATTTAAACCCTAGTGCTTATAAGAGAAAAAAAAGGAAGGGAATTTGTGATTTACATGAACATAAATATGCATTTATACTATTCAAGATTCAAGAATAGAAACAAACCCAATTAGTGAGGTGATGAAGATCCAAGAAAAACTCCTTAAATTTAAGGAATGGGAGGAGCCAGAATTTCTCCTGTCAAAAAGAAAATAAACAATTTAAATAAATAATGAATTAATTAATACACTTTAGATAAGAGAAATGGATATAATAATTGAGGAATTAATAAAAAACAATGAAAGAGATAGATCAATGATAGTAAAGTACCCTGATAAATAAGCAACAGGAGCAAGAAAAATGGTTGCAAAAGCATAGCGATACACTACGAATACCATTGGGCTCAAACCCTCCAAAAGTACAATTCTTGTACCAAGAGTCAAGCCTGAATATATTAACTGTATCAACAACATAACCATTATTGGTAAGTAGTACTCCATGTTGAAATTTCCCATTTTGCTATGTTATGTGTACAAAGAGAAGGAGATACATATTATATATATACTCCCTCAACTCCGTAAAAAAAATAAAAAAATACTCCCTCAATATATGCATGATCTTATAAGATAATATAAAATTATTCACGATTCTATTTTGACTAGAATTTCATCTCTTAAAATGAATACGTAGTGAATCTAAAATTCAAATCTCATTCCATATATATTGTAATGTCCTTACCAACAAAGTTATTTTTATAAAGAATTTTATTTGTAAATTTAATGTTTAAAAAATATATATAAATTTTAATAATTACGACTAAAATTACTTTAGTCAATGGTCTAGAGTATAAGAAAAAAATAGTTGATATATAAGCATTCAAAGAAAGTGTCTTACACACAGAATGCCACGAATGCTTTCAAACGTGTTTTTATATACAGTATTGCTATATGGTGTGAACTTTTGACGTGAGGAAATGGACAAAACGTGCAAAAGTTAAATTTTAGGTGCATAGTCGCAATACAAATGTGGTTGTTTTCTATAAAAAATAATAAAAATATAATTCTCACATTCCACAATTCACAAGGTAGTTGGAATTAGAAGTAGTTGCCTAATTAGTAGCACAATTGCATGTGCATAACTTGTTTCGTCGAAATTTTTGCAATTTTTTTCTCTCTAAGATTAATGTTAACAACACTATATTTTAAAGGGTTTGTCTAACATGTCCAACATTACACTTGTTAAAGGAATCAAAAGTAGTAATATTTTATTGAAAAACCACAACTATTTATTAAAAAGTTATATATTCAATACAAAATGTTCAAGTTTCAATACAATACAAACTTACTACTTTAAATTTCTTAACATGTGCAAATTTGCACATGATAAAAAAACTCTATTTTAAATACTCTTTCCAATACTCACTTTTTTATTAGTTTAAATCATTGAGTTTACATTTTAAAAATTTAACCCACACAAAATGTGGGACAAATATTAATTTTATCAAATAAAAGAGTAAGTGCAAGAGAAAGTGTTGAAAAATGAATGTTGCTGCCATTAATTACTCTTCGCACTATTAAGCATTATTTCTTTATATTCTTCCACGTCCTTCCGTCCAATTTTATAAAGCAATTTTACGAATATATAAAGTATTATAGTAAGAAAAATTGTTGAAATAATAGATTTATCACAATTGTATGTATATTTTATTAAAGAGAGATGCTAACAAGTATCCTTAGAGCACTTATTAAAAATTTAAATTAAAAAGTTTGTTTTAGAAATTGTGCGTTCAACCTATTGAAACAATAAAAAATATTTTTTTCCTACCAAAATTTAATCAATTTGTCCTTTGTGTGTGTATATATATATTTGAGGGAATTAATAATGGTTATATATTCTTCAAAAAAATCAATAATGGTTATATTATAAAATAAAGAGTAATTAATGCATCTCAAATTTTGTAAATGATCGTATATTTAGGGACAGCATTTTTTTAAATAATTTTATAATTAAGAACAAAGAAAGTACCTGGTTACATTTGCCATAAAAAAAACGGCTAACATTATGACATTGTTTAAATAATCAAAAGTAGTCATTTTTACCTAAAAAACTGTTTAATTATAACATTTATATCGAGTAATGATGAATCTCGCGAGAAAGTGGGTGGCGAATTTGTCCCAAATTAGCATGCAACTATCCACTTGCATTTGTATTGGTGAAAACTTGCATTATTATTTTTTTTTTTTGAAAAATTGCATTATTTTAATTAGGGTCTTGTTAACTTGTGCCTTAAGGGCACAAAATAAGAAACAAAATGTAGAAACTTAACTTTGGAAATTGTGCATTTTAAACCTTAAAATCTTAAAAACTTATCTTTTCAATGCAATATTTATTATTTAATTCTATTTTAAGATCTTTATCTTATATCCTAAGAGCACAAGTTAACGTTTCTCTTTTAATTATTAGTTGAGCTATACAAGATTTCTCAAAAAAAGTTGAGCTATTACATCTAAATTATTATTAATTTTATATAGCTTCATATGCTTTCAATTAGATTGAGGCATTGAGCTATATATAGTGGTTTAAAAGGGATATTGTGTGACGGTGGATTTTTTCTTTGAGGGCGTGTCCTTTTTTCTTTCTTTCAGACCAATGACCTGTTTTTTTTTTAATTTAATAGCAGTACATATATGAAAGAAATGTAACAATAAGTGTATTTGGGATAATCGTGAGCAAAACAGTTCGTAAGATATAACATTACTCTCTTTCTTGACAAATAACATCACTTTTTCATTTATGTTTGAATTGTATTTTCAAGATAAAATTTTTTTGGGTCTTGCTAACCATTGTCCTGAGGGTAATAGTTAAGGAAGGAAAAAGTAGTATGTTTGCATTGGTTTCAACAACATTTTGACCTTTAAAAAATCAAATTTATCATTTTTTACTATTTTTCAATACCATATTTATATTTTTATCCCCTCAATACCCCAAGAGTAATAGTTAGCATTCTCCAAATTCTTTTTACGAGTTCCTTATATCCAAACATGTTACAGCACTTATTGAAATGATCCTAAAAAAAATACTCCACATGGACTTTCTATATTTGGTGAGTTTGAGATCTTGGCTTGGACAATAAACTTTTTGTTTATGTCCCACGTGATTCGAGATCTATCTAGCTAATACGCATTGTTCACATCGATCGGATCATAGTAATGAAAGCTGGAAGTCAACGTTCACATCGATTGATCTTACTAATTAAAGCTGAAAATCAACCGCTAGATAAAACTACAAGGGAATGCAAATTTGTGTTCTTAAAGCATAGTTAATGAATTAAATGTAAAATTATTTTGTTGAAATCCATATTTTGAATTAAATTTTTTAACTTTTAATTAATTAATTGAATACGCAAAATTTAAAAGAAAATTTCTATATTTAGATTGTTTATCATGTGTCATTAGGACATAAGTTAGGGTGACACAAAATGTCACACATTGTGCATACTTACTTTTATAATAGATCTTAAGAATCAATTTAAAGATAATAATTGAAACATATACCATCCCGTCTTTATTATAATCAAAATTATATATTTTAAATTAATTCAATTAATGTTGTATGTGATCTTTATTATAAACCAAATACATGTGTATTTGTTTCAAGTTATATTTGTTGATTCCCGGAAATAAAATGATAGGAATATATATGCTTATGTTTGTTACAAGTTTACTAAATTTTATTTCCGGTATAAAATGTTCCTGGGAATAGAAAAAATTTCCCAAGGAAAAGGATGGGAATAAATTCATAAATAGTTACCTATTATAATCCCTATTTTTATGGTTCCTAGGAATATTATAAAGTTAACCAAACATATTTTTCCTAAATACCTTGGAATAAAATTCCCATTTTTATATTCCAAGAAATGTTATTCCTAGAAATAAATTTGATAAACTTGAAACAAACACATTAATGTTTATTTTTGCTTATAACGGAGGACGCGGTTTTTGTTATTTACTTGGTTTAATTACTATTTCATCCGTTTCACAATACTAGTCGATTAAGATTTGTGCACAATTATTAAAGAAATGATTAATCGTGTTGATTTTAATGGTAAAATTAGTTGCATTTATTAAAATACTCTTATTAATTGTAGTTAGTGGAGTAGTTAAGTTGGATGAAATTCAATAAATAAGGATATAATAGTGAAAAAAATAAATAAATGTTGCATTTGTATTGTAAAGTGACAATTATTTTGAGAAAAAGAAAAAATGTTAAAAAGACAATAATTGTGATACGGAGAAAGTATTTAATTATTTTGTGATTGGAAATATTTATTTGTTTATCACGAAAATTCCATGGCATTTTTTGTTTTAATTATTTTCATTAAGCTTGTCTAAATCCATTAATGTTGAAAATAATAAATAATCACACATGAATTAAAAACATGTAGATAACAAATTGCAACATTAATCATTTCTAGATGATAAAATCAATCTTTTATAAAAATTAGATTCATTGATTTAGAAGACAAAACATTGTTATGCACATTTAAACTCTTTGTAGATGATCCAGAACCTCTAATTTTAAGAAGGTAAATGTGTTAAACATAGATATAAAAGTATGTTGATTGTCAAAATATATTTTCTCATGTATGGCTAGTTTACTTGAAGTTACTTTTACGCCGTTTGTTCCAAAGTACAAGTCTTGATCCTCAATCTCATAAGTGAGAAAACTCTAATCAATTCCACACATGCGTGTTTTCGCATTTTTATTTATTTTCCAATACATGTTATCATATGTGTATATTTGCATTGAAGCCATTGGATTGTCATTGTTATTGCTATAAATACAATAATAGACGGTTAACTGGTATTGTACGTTTTTTATAAAATAATTTTAAGAAAGACAAATGTTTATAATAGAGATTGTAAACCGATTTGTAATTTGAATATTTTTTTTTTCTAAAACCACTTACTCTCTTCGTTTCACAATAGTCGCCGTTTAAGGTTTGCATAAGATTATTAAGGAAATGATAAATTTTGATTAATTTCAATAGTAAAATTAGTATCATTTACTAAAATATCCTTAATAACTGTAGTTAGCGAAGTAGTTAAGTTGAATGAAATTCAATAAATAAGGGTATAATAATGAAAAAAAATAATAATAAATAATGCATTGATATTCTTTTCGGTTTTTGTTCGTTGTTGATTTGGTTTCTGATTGGTATTCTAGTTCGTTGTTGATTTGATTTCTGATTGATATTTTAAAATGATAATTATTTTGTAACAAAAATAAAGTGGCAAAAAATTTCAGAGGGCCATTGGTTTTACTCTTGATCCTCCAAATGTCATATTTCATCAATGACATTATGATTAAAATTAAATACTGGTCGATCCTCCATATCAGGAAACACTAGACTAGATGACCAAGTGAATTAATGTTGATTTTAACTTCTAGAGGACCAAGTGAATTAAATACTGGTCGATCCTCCATATCAGGAAACAATAGAGGACCAAGTGAATTAATTTTCTATTAAATACAACCCTCATGCACTCTGATTATACAACTAACATGACATGACAGTTATCGTTTTCACATGTCAATTTTGTTAAATAAACTAAAAAGTTTATGTACAAATAAAAAGAAAACAAATATTATTTTCACGGAAAATATTTAATTGAATATAAGGGTTTGAACACTAAGTTTGAACACACATACATAATTGAAAAAATATAGAGAGAAAATAATTAAATAATATTTCTTTTTTAAATGATTAAATGAAATATACTTTTGTGTGTGAGTGCCTAATGATGTATGTGTGCCCTAATAGTGATCGAAGAAAATATACCAAAACCACCACAACCAATTATCGATTATTAGTTAGTAGTGAAGTAGCTAGATGAAATGGAATCCAATAAATAATAGTATATGGGAAATGTTAACTTGTGTCCTTAAGACACAAGTTAATGAATCAAATATGAAAAAAAAATTTGACAAAAAATCAAATATGGAATTTGTTTATTGGAAGATGTGTATTATATTTAATTTTTAACTTTTTGGTAATTTGAATGCACATAATTTTAAAGAATATTTCTTCTTTTGAGTTTCTTAACATGTGCCTTAAGGGCACAAGTTAACACTACCTATTGTATATTAATGAAAAATAGTAACAAATATTGCATTGATATTTTAGGAGAGAGTAATTCTTAAAAAGAAAATAATTGAACAATGTGCGAGTGAGTACTTCTTAAAAAAAATTGATTATGGGATTCCTACATGATTACGAATGCTCGCATAATTTGTCTTACCCGGAAGGTCACGAATGCTTTCCAACGTGTTTCACGAATGCTCCCATAATTATGGAAAAAATAAATTACTATGATTTATGCGCAATGTTCACAACCTTAATGATGTTAAATTGTCCCACAATCTTAGTGATCTTGCCAACTTTTATGTATAAATAAAGAGTTTTCTAACCAATGTCCTCGGACAAAGTTGAAACATTTCAAAATAAACAGTCATGATTTAAAAAAGTTAAATATTTTGATTTTTAACACATTGATTACATGTATTTTTAAAAAAATTTACTATTTACGATCTTTATAGAGTGTTCAGAGACACTTTTTTTTTTTTTTTAACAAATCAAAATAAGATATATTAAACCAATGTGCTATCTCCCTCCATAACAAGGTGTGTCAAAGGAGATAGCAAATAATTACATCAGTGTCTGAAACATAAGTGAAACATTAGCCAGCACCCAAGCATAACAAAGGGTGTTGACACCAATCTTGAAATTTAAAATGATAAACAACAAATTGTGCTTTATACCACAAAAAGGAAAGAAGCTTGATATTTTTCCAAGAGCTGATAAGGTATACTCTCTTTTGATCGAAAAATTCTAGCATTCCTTTCCTTAATGACTGAGGAACTTGCAAACCAAATGAGATACATCAAGGAACACCGCGATTTTGCAAGACCTGAAGAAGTACCAAACTGAAGATAGTGATCGACAACGGTTAAGGGGTCTGCTGAATGAACACCCAACCATCGCCGAACAAGTTGCCAAACCTGGCCAAAAATGCTACAGGACAATAATAGATGTGTGTCCGTCTCGATCTCGCCACAACCAGTAATACACAGTCGACATCAAACTGAATAATTCTCCGTATAAATAAATTAGCCTCCGTAGGCAATCTGTTCCGAAATAGGCGCCAACCAATAATAGATACCTTTGTAGGAACCGACTGACAGATTCGGGGGCATTCGTTAAGATTTCCAATAAATAAAGAGTAGGCGATCGCTCATAGTGATGAAAGCTAGAAGTCAATGACAGGTTAAAAATGAAGGTGTTGTTAACGAGTGTCCCCGAGACACTCTTTAAGCATTACAAAGTCAACAGTTATTCTTTTTAAAAAGTCTAATGTTTCAATTTTCAAAGCATTAATTATACGCTTTTTCATAAAATAATTGTTACATGTTTCATGGTGTATTTTAGTTATTTACTCAAGATTTTATTGTACCAAATTATACGGAAGTACTCCCTCCTATCGCATTTATAAGCAAAAAACCATTTTTTAGGTTCATTGAATACCTAATTTATTTGGTATATATTATAAACCAAATACATTAGGTGTTGAATAAACCTAAAAAGTGGTTTTTATTTTTTATTTTTTATAAATATGATCAGATGGAGTATATAACTTTCATGACATGCCGTAAGTTTTGTAAAAAAAGAAATGACATGCCATAAGTAAAATCATTTGAAAAGATGGTTCTAGGAACTTATTTTTTTTCTTTATATTCCATTTTTGTTGAATCTCTGGTTTTCAGGAAAATGGACCTTGGTCTTATACATGGCAACACAACCCGCACCCGCTGGGTCTCACCCGCCCCCACCCCGATTTCAACGGGGTAAAGCCAAACTAATTGGGTTCGGGTGTGGGGAAAACCTGGAGTTTTAATGTGGGGTCAGGGTCGAGGGATACTATCACCCGCCCCGCACCCACCCCCACCCCACACCCATATTGTTTTTCTCCAAAAAATTGGATTTATTTTCATTAATTTTGATTTCAACCCATATTGTTTGTAACAATTCAAAATTTCAAATTTTGAAAGTTAAATAGCGGACCGAAATCAACATTTATTTTAAGATTTCTTAACATATGTGGTCTTTCCAACGCTTTTCAAATTAACAACAATAAATAACAAAAAACACTATGGTAATACTAGGTGTATATAATTGATTTTGTTAAACCGTTGTTTCAAACTTATCCAATGTTGTAGACTTTTTAAGGTGCAATTAATGCATCATTTTATTCAACATAAACTATGAATTTTAACAGGCTTACTGTCAATATTTTTTTATTTTTTTTGCTATACTTTTTGCGGGTG
>Ga0315914_1010722_pt1 | contig 11286 bp, 4 predicted proteins | sample MpolenodulesMG_FD_203920 | JGI IMG/M metagenome (GOLD analysis project Ga0315914, IMG submission 203920) | Medicago polymorpha root nodule microbial communities from Los Angeles, California, United States - elongated nodules | ecosystem: Host-associated > Plants > Roots > Nodule | place: USA... | reverse complement strand
TTATAAATCCAAATGTATCCAAAACCATACCAGATATGAACATTTGTAACAACCATGAGTAATATTGCTACAAACTATATCATAAACCATGTCAAAAACACCACAAACCAAAACAAACAAAACAACATACGCAATACAATTCATTCTAATCGTGTTTTAGTGTATTCCTCTGAAGAAAAAGAAACACAACTTGACAAAGATTTAAAAAATGAGTCTAGAAAATAAAAGTGAGAAGTATTTTACCATTGAAAATGTATAAGCAACTTCAACTGGAATAACCTGCAAACAAAATAAGTAGCGAACTTCGACAATCAACATGACAAAATAAATGCCCGTCCAAAACTGCAACTTAACAAAATAAATATGACAGAGACACAGTTTAATATGAAAATGAAGCGCCTATATTTTATATGTTCCCACTACCCTGTTCAATAATTAGCAACCAAAAAAAGGTATATGTAATATTTGGAAGAACACTATTGTAAAAACTATTAACTCTTCAATGATAGCTGTATAAACAAAAGCAGAACCAATAGAGAGTCCTCAAAATATTTTCTAAAGAACATGGGAAAAAAAGACTAAATAAATTCAAAAGCAAAATAATATTTTCCATAAAAAGAAATAGCGGCACTAAGACAACGAAGAAAAACAGAAAGAAGAGTAAACAATTGAGGAAGTAGGGTTTCACTGATATAATGCTACAATTGCGCCAGTAAAAGGTGGAATGTCAAACCTGAGGTAAATAAAAAACCTTTAATTTCAAAGGATCACAATTGGTTTTGCACATCACTGGAAAAGTGTATGATAAACAGACAACATAGAAAACTCATAAGCAACCGAAAAAATTGAAATAGAGAATGGAACAATTCACAAACCTTCCTAGTTTCTGCAAACATTTTCTCGAAGCATAAAGAATCGTCTTCTTGAACCTTCGATTTTTTCTCTTCCCTCTGTGCCTTAAAACCCTACCTTTTCTTTCCACTGCCGTCACTGGCACGACCTTTGTCGTCGTAGTTCTGTAACCAACTTATGATATCTTCGACGTCACGTTCCTGTCCGGTACTACTCCAACCTCCATTGACGGCTACGATACCTTAAGAACACAATAAAGAAATAATAGCATTCAAATTTCAAATTGAAGAGGTAAATTCAACAATCCACGACAAAAATTTCATAAATAAAAAAGCAATCTGTCAAAGATCAACATTAAAAAAAACGATGAACAAATTAAGATTCTGATACCCATGACTATATTGTGAAATAAAGGATAAGACATAGAAGAGAAAAATGAACAAATCGAAGACATAAAAAAAAAGAACTTACTTGAAGTTAGAAGGCAGTGTCACTTGAGATTGATGTTATGAGGTATGCTATTTGTTCTCGTGAGAGAAAGATATGGATTGGATGAGCGAAAAATGATTGAGATCTAGAAAATGAAGGGAAAAGAAGAAGGAGAAACTGAATAGACAGAAAAAGAAAAAGTAGCGTGTGATGGAAGCAGTATAGAGGAGCGTGTGAAGGAGAAATATTAGGGTATTTTGTTGAGATTGTTGACAAAGAAAATGAGTACACAATTGCATTTATATTGTTATGGTTAATCAATCTTTCTTTTTTTTCCTTCCTGCAGTTGGACAAAGAATAAAAATACGAGGATAATGAAGTCACCTATAATTCTATTCTGATTTTCTCGTTGATAATACTTACTTGACCCATGTCAAATAAAGAAGAAAGAATCACCATATTCATGAATTCTGGGTTTTGATGTTACGCGGTAGTTAACTGTCGAAGTTTCTGTGGCAGTTAACTGTCGAAGGGATATTTTGGTATTTTCCTGGTGTGTTTCAGCTTAAACACATGTGTGAACAACAATTTTCGTGGATTAATGCTTGTAGGATAAGAAAGCAATGGAAATCGATTTTAGTTTATTTGATTCTGACACCATGAGTATCATCTTTTCGGAAAAAGCTTCTCTTTTTCTGGAAAAAAAAAATTAAATTATACATGAGAAATTTGTCATTCTTAGAACATTAATTAATCATGGCACAGAAACGTCCTTGTGCAAAATGCAACAATGCTACAAGGTACATATGCAAGGTTATACCATGAAAATGTACTAGTATTTTGGTCATAACACTTACTTTTTCCATCCTATAAGTTTCTTGCGCATTCTGTTTGAATTATAAAATTCAAAATGCTTAACGTGTTATTGGAGGGTTTTATGGATTTTTTTTCCTTTCAGATTTTATAGTCTGAACTACATAGGACGCACGAAAAATTGAATAAGATGAAAAAAGTGGGTGTCTTTGGTCACTATCCCTAATATTTTGGGCTGCATAAATAGTGATCAACTGAGCCCAAATACTTGTAGGCAAGGGACACCTGAATTTCAGCCCAAGAAGACTAGAACATTAAGTGGATTGCCGTCTACACTCCAAACAATGCTAAGAAACACCTGTAAATAACAACTTTAACTCTGAATTCCATTGACAATTAACTATTGCCGGTTAAAATTCATCGGCAGTTAACTGTCAATGAGGTTATATTGATATTTTCTTAGTGTTTCCTAACACCCTTTGATATGGGAACAACAATCTTCAAACATTAAATGGTTATTGAATAGACATTTCAAAATTGCTAAGTGTTTTTGAAAAAAGTTGATTGAGAATTACGACTCAATTGAAATTTACACACAAAAAAGTCGAGGAATTACAATCCGACGGTTAAACAATTTAAGGGGATTATTGAACAATCTATAGTAAAAACAAACCCAATCTAGACATCAGATTATTCATGCAAATTGATTGGACAAAAAAGATAACCTTATCCATTCATTTCCAATGGAGAAGTTGCCACGTCAGACATAGGAAAATCTTCCAAAAATATTCCCACCTCAAATTCTCCCTAGTCTCCACCATACCTTTCTCAAAACACACCCACCACATTCCTCATTTCACCAATCTCCAAACAAACAACAACAACAACAATGGCTTCAACTTCCACAATTTCAATGGCTGTGCCATTAACTTGTGCCAGCAAGAAGCTAGAGGCACCAACCTCTCAAGCATTCTTGAAGGCACCGTTGACTCTGAAGCCATCAAAGTCTGTGGCAGCAACAAACCGTAACGCAAGGTTTGTAGTGAAAGCATCCTTGAAAGAGAAAATTGTGACAGGGCTAACTGCAGCTGCATTAACAGCTTCAATGATTTCTCCTGATGTAGCTGAAGCTGCTACTGTTTCACCTTCTCTCAAGAATTTCTTGCTCAGCATCGTTTCTGGTGGAGTTGTGGTTACTGCTATTCTTGGTGCTGTTATCGGTGTTTCCAATTTCGATCCTGTTAAGCGAGGCTGATGAATTATTTTCAGACCCAAGTGGGGTATTTTTAATATTTCTCTCATCATCTTATATATCTGTATAACTCTTGTTATTTTTCAGTAATCAATGAATTCTCTGTTGTATGTAATATGTGACTCTTGAGCTTCACTTGAGCATGCATTAGCTTTCCTATTCTTATAATGTGTTTCGTAATTAACGCATGCATCATAGAAAATACTATATTGTTTATTAATTCAAGGAACGTATTGAACAACTCTACATACAAGATAAATTTAGAACATGAATCAACCAAGTGATTTGGCCCCTAGGACGAATAGTTCATCAGGATAGTTAGAGTTTGATTTCCTGTGGAACAATTCTTTGTCAGCAATTATTTGCAATTTAGAACATGAATCAAGGTAAATCACAACGACTAATCATTAATTCTATAGTAGTGGGAGAAACCAACCTAACAATTACTTCCTATAAAATTTTATAATTTGAAGGATTATAGAAATTGAAGGGTTCATGGATGTCAACATTCTCCATGTCACTGATAAGCTTCACGAACCGTTTTTTATGTATTGAACCATCTTCATTGAGGAAAAGTTTTTGATGTCAAATCCTTAAAAAGAAAATACACATTCATTTTTCAAATGTTTAAAAGTTCTGTTGATTTGAAGTTACCTTTGGATATAAAAAAAATTCTACGGATCTCAGTTCAATCACATGAGCAACAATTGAGTTAAAGCAAATTGGTCTAATTTCACTTTCTTGTCTCCTCGAGCATTCTTGTATGAACGCAAATCCCCTTGCAGTTATCCCTGCTTTTGTTACGCACATAACTTGATAAAGATTTAAAGCTGCAATTGTAATAGTGTGTTGGGGGCTCGTTTTCAAGGGCTTCACCATGGCCTTTGTAGAGCGTGGGCACTTGGTGTTGAGATTGAACAGTTGGCTGGAAATTATGCATATTACAACTTGCATTTTATGCTGGAAGATAATTACTATTACGCCAGGAAAAAACTGTGTATTGTTATCAAGCAATGTCTCTTGAGTTGGTAAATCATATTCCACGAATGAATTTGGATTTCCAATGACTTCCCAATATGTGGTTAGAGTTTCCATGTTGAGCACACAATATGCACAAGAAGCGCATTTTTCACACCAATGCAAGCAGTTTAATTTTTTTGAAGAGGAGGAGGCGGTTTAATTAATAAGTATAATAATTAAAAATTAATTTTGCTGCAAATCCATTGATGAAGAGGCTAGGTTTCTTCTTCAACATGTGCATAGTTTAATACTAATACAAACACTTCAACAACTTTGCTAATCAATAATATGGTTGGCTATATGTAATTAGTAAAGCAAGTAACGTAGAAGGAATTGCAATCTCTGATGTTTCACTATTGATTTAATGTAACGGTACAGCAGGAAACAGAGATTTGCAGTGTGATCTAATATGAATAGCATTCATTTCTTGGAAAGGAAAAATGATCCTCTCAAAAAAAAATAAAAATTCTCGTGTTTTATCATGTTTTAAATCCATACCCTTAACAAACTTTTCTCCTCTTTCTTTTTCAATTTCCAAAACCCTCCCCTCTTTATATTTCAAGGGTCATGATCTCTCACATTATTTCCTCATGTTGATTTCAACATGAGAGAATCCTCATCCCTTGGAAAGGGAAATAGTGCTAGAAGATAGTAGAAGAAAAGGTACAAGTGTTTCAGACCATTGCTCTAAAAGAGTGTGTCGCACTAATCATTGGCAATTATTGCTCCCTTTTTATAGAAGGTTCAAAGAATATTTTCGATTATCTTTATTTCTTAAATTATTGGATCAAGTGACACACATCCTTTTTTTTCCTTCTAACTATTTTGTTGACCCAAGTGACATGAATTTTCTTCTATCTTGTGAGTCATCAACAATAGCAATTCATACTAAATGAACAAGATTGAAAATTGATCAAAATATTTATGTCTTTCTAAGTATCCTAGTCAATAATATAAAATGAGGCTAAGTTTTGCTTCAAGAAGAAAGATAAACAGTTAAAAAAATCTATCGTAATCATTCAAAATTGTATCAACCTCGACAAATCCAAGAGCAGTTTATGATTGAAATCATATACGGCAATAACATTTTGGTTGTTATGACTAAATTAGGTCGTGGTGATGCCATTTGCTCGCATACAATCGCCACAAAGACAATGCTGCAACATCAACTCAACAAGGTAAATGTAATTACGATATGAATTTCTACCAGATTATAATTCTACAGAATTTAAAGTTAGCATAGAAATTCATATTCACAATCATATGTCAAACATCACATGATACATTGAATCATAATTACAATGATCAAAATACAAATAAATTTGATAAGTGTAGGAACAAGAAGTTGAGACGAGTAGCGAGCGCGCAGCGCGGTGTGCTGAGAGAAAACGACATGGGAAATCAAAATGTGGCACATCTCATGCCACTGGCTATTCAGAACCAATTTGATATTCAGAACCTACACCCCCAACTTCGAGTTCACCTCCCTGGCAAGTACCAGATGAGTCAGACTCGCCAGCATGATCAGTTCTTAAACAATTAGATAGAGAGATTTTGAAGGGAGGATGAAGATGAATTATTTGGAATCGGCCTAAAGCAAGGGCAGGCCTTGGATGATATATATTGAATTTAAAAAATAAAATAAAAAAGGTTAAATGAGACAGAGAAGAGATAATGAAGACCGGTTGTGTGACACTGATGAGGGGTGTAAAGTGGTGTAGTGTAGTATGAAGATTTGGATCTCCCGATTGTGAATATTTTTTTTTAGAGGTCATCTATATGATCTCATCATTAAAATGCATTGAGATTATCCAAATCCATTATATATCAGTGAAAACCAAAAGGCCATGGAAAGAACCAGGCGCAAGAATCAACAATACGATAATATATCATATGTTTGCTTGAATGTATAATTAGGAGTTCATATATGATATAAGAGACGAGAAATGCTTGCTGGTGTGAATAATGGTTAAACGAAATTTGACGAACACCCACCACACCTTGTATTCCGAGTGTTGTTTTTATTATTTTTTAACAAAGAAACTAGTTTAGAGCCCCGACGTTGTTCGGGTTAGATATTAAATAAGTTTGTGTACACAAATGCACATGTAAGTATATTAAATTGAATTTATTTATATTTACAATTATATTAATATCTTAAAGATAAATATATTGTAGGAAAATGAATGTTCAATGCAATAAAAAGTGTAACAAAATCAATAATGAATTAGTCCAAGTGGTAAGTTTTGGGTCTCTTTAAACATGTGGTCATGAGTTTGTTTCGTGGCTCATGTGTATGAGAAAAAAAAATCGATTGAAAGGGAAGAACCCACCTTTTGTGCCCACCGATTCTTGACGGAGATTAGTCATCTTTAACGATGGTGAAATTTGTGAACCTATATCATGGTTACCCAAAAAAAAGTATAACGAATGAATAGACAAAAGACATATAAATTAAATCCTTAAAAAAAATTATACAGCTTCACAATGGTTATAGTTTTATAAAATATTATATATTCATAGAAAGTTGGTTTAAATTTATGGTTGTTATTATAAATTAAGATATTTTTTATCTCATAACATATTACATCAATCAACGTAGATTGATATTTTTTTTATATGATAACATAGATTCATATTTCGTAACATTGCTACTTATTTTTTTTTTATAATAACATAGATTCATATTTCGTAACATTGCTACTTCACACAGTGCATTGAATTTTGATCCCCTAGAATAACACCAATAACAAAATTAAATAATATTAGCATAGAAAAATAATTAAGTTAATGTGAAATCATGTTAGTAAAAGTAATTTGATGCATGCTCCATCATTCATAAAAATGACATCGATTAAATATATAAGATTTCTTTAAAATTCAGCATTCTTCACATTCTAATGATCATAATCTTAAATCTCCATATTTTATATTTAGAGTGTGAGTAATGTTACTAAAGTTTCTCGAAAAAAATCAATAGTATATGAAAAAGTGTATGATAAAAATTATAAAAGTGATACTTGTCAAACCTAAAGAATGAGAAAGATTGATTTCAAATGTGTAATTCTACTTGTGCTAAAATTATGTGAGTAGTTGTTGTTTAGTAAATATCCCTTAATTTTATAGTCCTAAAAATATGTGAGTAGTTAAAATTTGAATTGGCATATATGATAAAAGATAAAGAAAGAATAAATGATTTAAGCAATTTAAAAAATTAAGTTTTAAAGATAAAATATAACAAAAATCTTTAAAAGATAGAAAAAGATATAATTATATGTAGTTTGTTGAGACAATTATGTTACATAAAAAATAATAAATAAAATATACTGAAAATTTGAAAAATAATAAAAAATAAAAAATTTATTGAAGTAAACTATGATAAAGTAAAATAAAACAACATTAAGAAAATGGAAATAAAACAAAAAGAACCTAGATTCATACTTAAAGCTTGAATTGGAACATGATGCTAAATGATAAATAAAAAGAAGTAACAGATAATTTAAGCAATTATAAAAATTAAGTTTTAATAGATAAGATATAACAAAAACAAAACAAAGCAAAAATATATAATATACTAGACTTTTGACCCGTGCGACGCACGAGTCTTGTCAACTATAATAGAGACAAATGAATAATCGTTAAACCGTAAGATCATGTGTCGATCAATAAACGCAAATTAGATGTATTAGAGATACAATATTACAATCAAATTTGTTTTACTATGTCCTTCAATAACACTTGAATCTTATCAAATTTTACATTTTAGTTTTGAAAAATTAATCAATTAAACACTGTTTTTTTTTATCACAATATATTATTGGGGCATTATCTTCTCATTTTTTTTAAATTCTAAAAAACAAAGATAAAAAGAATACAATATTATATTGTTGCACGAGTCAATTTTATTTATTACTTTTATAGTTAAACATCAAAAATTGACTTGTAATAATTGTTTTAAATTTCTACTAACATGAAAACAAAGTCACTTCAATTGCTTTAAAAAGAATAATTACACTTTGATATTTACTCAAAGTAATGATATATTTTTCCAACAAAATACATATCATATCTGCATATATCATAGAATTTAATAATAGAAGAGATCTTATACGTCTAGAAGTCCTAGCTCAACTGACAAATGTCGAAATTGTAAGGTCGGGCGTCATGATTCGGGTTCGAACCCGAGACCTCACAATCTGTGTGAGTTTAATTTCAATGGTTTACCACTTCATCTAAGACAAAAAAAAAGACAGTCTGTGTGAGTTTAATTTCAGTGGTTTACCACTTCATCTAACACAGAAGAAAAAGAAGAGATCTTATACAATGCATTAATTAGTTTGAAGATGTGTGCTTGGTTGAAGAGCTGTGTATTTTCCAAGGGGTATAGCAATAGATGTAATTTAATGCAGTTCATCGTTCCTAACAAAAAAATTTGAATTTCAAATTTAAGAAGAGTTGGAAGGAAATACATAATTAGGGTTAGCACTTAGCAATTAATGCGGATCATTTGGAGGGAATTTTCTAAGTTTAGTTGTTGAAAACCTAAAAAAAAGTCTACAGAAACAATAGATACTAGACTTTCGACCCGTGCAACGCACGGGTCCTATAAACAATAATAAACATCAGTAAGTTATACTATTAGGGTAGCCGAGTTTGCATGAAAATTAGGGTATTCTGTTTGTAAAAGAATTAAATAAGTGTACAACAACTTGTCAAAAAAAAGTCTACAGAAACAATAGATATATACAAACGATGACACCACAAGATAGGAATGAAAAACTCATCAGTGAGGAGAAATATTAGGGATTGCTGCATTTTAGAGGGAATTATTTAGGTTAAATTGGTGCACTGCATTTTAGATGGAATTTGTTAGGTTAAATTGTTGCTAACCTAATGCAGCATTTTAGAGTGAATTATTAGGTTAAGTTGTTGCAGACCTAATAAAATTAATAAATAAGGATATACAAACTATGACACAACATGATGGGAATGAAAAGCACATCGGTGAGGAGAAATATTAGGGATTGCTGCATTTTAGAGTGAATTTGTTAGGTTAAATTGGTGCGCTGCATTTTAGATGAAATTTGTTAGGTTAAATTGATGCTAACCTAATGCAGAATTTTAGAGGGAAATTATTAGATTAAGTTGCTGCAGACCTAAAAAAAATAATAAATAAGGATTTAGGTTGTTGAAATATTTATGCTACATAAAAATTAATGAATAAAATATTTAAAAAATTCAAAAAATAATAAATTTATTTAAATTAAAAACATAATATTATAAAAACATTAAAAAAATGTACATCGGTATATTTATATCAAATTAAAATAAATATTATTCAAAATTTAAAAATATTCAAAACAAATTTGAAAGCGACAAAAACATTGAATATTACTCTCTGTGTTCCTTTTTAAGTGTCTCTTTAGGGTGATTTTTTCGTTCCTATTTAACTGTCGTTTTGTTATTTTAAGGGTATGATTTGTCAATTATACTCTTTGTCAATTATTCTTATATTTTAAATAAAACTAATTAATTCTATATATTTGAAAAACTAAAGTTTGTTATTTTAAACAAAGTTTGTTTGTTTTGTTTTAAAACAAAAATTGTTTCTTGTTATCTTCAAATTTAAACAAAATTTTGTTACCTATGATAATAGTTCTATGAAGAGTTAAAATTCTATAAATAACATGAGTGTACTTGTTAAAAAATTCAAGAGATATGCACAATATTTAGAAAAGTGAAAATTATTTGTTATGGGAGAAAGACAAAACGCGCAAAAAAATAGAAATTTGTTGGAGAAAGATAGTATTTTTTTTATAACCAAAACAAGGTAGCTAGCAAAGGGCTAGACTACCAAAAATATATCACTCAAAAAGAAGCAAAACAAAGAAGGAGGGGGACATGCACCAAAACCTCCTTAAAAATTTACAAACCTAAAAAACCCTAATTTGTTTTTACCATAAAACTCTCTAATGCAATTAGGAACTTGCATCCAAATCGTGAGATGATTAATGGAAAGACCTGCATTAGCTAGGGCATCAACACAAATATTGCCCTCTCTATAAACATGAGTGGCCAAAAAATTCATAGATTTTGTAGTCTAGATACAATTGTCCCATTTGTTCTTTAAACTCCAAGGCACTAGAGCATTATTCTTGATGGCATTTATCACCAAAGCAGAATCACTTTCAAGCCAAAGATTGTTCCAATGAAATTGATTTGCTAACTCAATGCCTCTCATTGCACCCAACAATTCAGCATGGAAAGCATTTTTTAACCTAGTGTGCTCAGCAAAGCAAATGAGCATATTGGATTCATGTTGGAGAGAGATAGTAGTAACTAACAATTTTTTGTTACATCTTAAATTTATTGGAAAGATAAAGTGTATGCAAAAAAATAAAAAATTATTAGTGGATTAAAATTAGGGTATAATAGGAAAATAAATGTGCAAAAATACACTAAGCTATTTTTTTGTTAAAATTCTAAAGCGACACTTAAAAAGGAACTAAGGGAGTAAAAAAAATAAACTATTGAAATAAATTATGATAAAATTAAAATATTCTGTTAATAATTGTATGAATTTTTTTTTTTAAGAGATCAAAATGGGATATATTAAAAAAGACGATGTAGTCTCATCAGTACAAGGTGTACCTACGAGAACACCCCAACCAAACAAGTGTCATACAATATATTTACAAAACTATGGTCAGTCGAGGCCCAAGCACCGCATAGGGTCCGACCACCAACTCTGAGTGCCATACACAAACGTAGTGTTTTTAGCTTTTAGCCACCACAAAGAATGAAATTTTACTTTATCTAAAAGCTGTAAAATAGGCGTTTCTACGTTGTTGAAGATCCGATTATTACGTTCTCCCCATATTAGCCACACACAAAGGAGCCAAAGTACTTGGAGAAACGAG
>Ga0315914_1010719_pt1 | contig 11294 bp, 5 predicted proteins | sample MpolenodulesMG_FD_203920 | JGI IMG/M metagenome (GOLD analysis project Ga0315914, IMG submission 203920) | Medicago polymorpha root nodule microbial communities from Los Angeles, California, United States - elongated nodules | ecosystem: Host-associated > Plants > Roots > Nodule | place: USA... | reverse complement strand
ACTGTATAATTACTTAAAAACTCTTTAAATTAATAATTATTAATTTATCGATAAATTAATAACTCTCTAAATTAATAAATTTCTCCGGTCCTGACATTATTAATTTATAGAGTTTCTACTGTATATTGATTCTCACTATGCTTTCGGCGCATTGTATTGCATTTTTTTTTGTGTGTATTCCTTTTTTAATTCTCAAAAAAAAAAAAATCCTATGAACAATGTGGGTTGCTGTGGTTGTCTATCTGTAGACTACACTTCAAATTAAATACGTATACAATGCATACAATACGGACACATTATTATATTTGATCGCTTTAATTAACTGAAAATATTATTTTTGTCGATGTGTCAATGTGCATGTGTCCATATATGAAATTGAAATCATCAAACTTTTGAAAAAAAATGGACAAATTTCAATGTCCCTAAACCAGAGATTTTATATTTTCTTTTGAGAAATAAACTAAATGAATCAAATATTAATGATTCCATAATAATTCTAAAATAAAATATTTTTTTGGTTTTTGGGATTTTTTGATCACAGTGATCGAGAGAACATGAATCAGTGAAAAGAAAAACAAAAATTTATTTTGGCAACTTGATTTCATAATCAATGATCCAATAATAAATATTTTATCTCACATAGAGGGCTTACCTTTGAGAGGATGGATATAATAATTATAAGAGTCACTACTTTATTCTCTAATTGCTCCTTTGAAAATATTTTATCTCAGTGTATCGATGGAAATTTTCCTTTTTTATTTTGATTATATTTATAGTGACATATACTCACCTAGTTTGTTACATTTTTTTTTAAGGATAAAGAAAAAAAAACTGGGCATATACTCATATTATGTCTGTTACACAATATATTTTGTGTGGTAAAAAAAAATATTGTGTTTGTTACAGTTTTTTTAATATTTGAATTCATTCTCATCCATTATATTTTTTAAATGATAAGGAAAAAATCAGACATATACAATTTGTTTTAAGGGTTAAATATGTTTTTTGATCCCTATAAATATGTCAACTTTTCGTTTTAGTCCCTCTAAAATATTTCTTCAACTTTTAGTCCTCAAAAAGTTTTTCATCTTCACTTTTGGTCCCTCCTTTAAAGTAAACTCGTATGTAAAATTCATATTTTTGAATAAAAATTTATAATATTATAAGATTTAATTTATGTTTTGTTAAAAAAAAAAAATTTTTTTGGAAAGATTTTTACAATGTTCTACACATTTCTGCACAATTTCATTGAAATATACAAAATTTAGCTTAAAAATAGAGACCAAAAGTAGTGATTAAAAAATTTATAAAGACTAAAAGTTGAAGAAAATATTTAAAGGGACTAAAACAAAAAAATTGGTATATTTATAGTGATAAAAAATATATTTACCCCTTGTTTTAATATTTGAATTTACTCTTATCTATATGTTATATGTGTTATTTGTATTGAAAGTTGAGGATAATTTTGGAAGGAGAAAAAGTCAACCTAAAAGAGTCAAAAAATCATATTTTCCTTATATATAGTATTGATTAATGAGTTCACATGTCTAAAAATAAAAATTAATGAGTTCGTTGGGTCAAAAAGTATTGGACTTAATTATAGTTTTGGTCTCTCTATTTTCCTTCACTTCTGAAATTGATCCCTCTATTTTAAAATGACTCATTTTTGGTTCATTTACCATTTTTTTTACTTTAAAATGGTGATGTCACATATTTTAAATGGCATATCATACAACTTGATTTTGTGGAATAATCAACAGCCATGAAATTACTAAACTCCTTAAAAACTTCAACTTAAATACTATATAGTTGTTTTTAAGTTCAAAAATATGGAAGAGAGACTAAAAGTGAACGATTTTAAAAAGGAGAGACCAATTTTATGAGTAAGTAAAAATAGAGGGACCAAAACTATAGTTAAGCCAAAATATTAAAAATATGAGGTTAACTAATAAATCAAATTAACTTAATTAAATGAGTTTTTTTTTTCTTTCTACTATATGAGGAAAATATAAGAGAAAATTAGAAAAGTGACTATGACTTATAAATAAAGAGTAACCAAAAGAAAAAGATAGGAGTGAGAAATATTTTGTTTTTTAATATTAATAAACCAAAGAAACAAACTCATCCTTTCATCACCCTACATTTTAAGTTGGACAAGCCAATAATCGATGGCGGGTTACAAATCCCAACTCACCACGCCAAAAGTAACAGACTAAATGGATCGATCAGATGAGTCAAACCCGTTTTACTATTGCTACATAGTAATTTAATCCTTTTTTCCACGCCAAAAATATAATATTTTTTCCATAAAAATATAAATATTTATCATATAGAGATACAAATAGAGAAATGATATTTGTACAACCATTTTGTGACAATTTTATCTTTCATACCCACATTATGTTTTTACTGTATCTCTATATTACTTTGATTTTCATGACAATACTTACTTTTCTTTGTAAATCTATGGTTTTTCCATAAAGTTGTTAAACAAATAATTGTTCAAACAACGCACCTCATACAAATATGTCAGTGTCCTCATTTTCATTAATTTTAAATTGTGAAATAGTATCACAAGGTTTAGTATAAGTGGTTATTGGTTGTGTGAGAGTCTTAAATTCTAGATATCAAATTCAACCCTTTCAACAACAACAACCACCAAGCTTTATCCCATCAAATGAGATCTGCATGGGCCAAATTACGTTATAATATTCTATCGTAAACTATATTTGGATCTAGCTTATTTATCTTTAAATCTTTCATAATAATTCCTATTGTAGTTTTTCCAAGTTTTCCTCTACCTCTTGAAAGCTGATTATCCTCCATCTGATCTACTCTCGATCCTTACGAGATAATCTACATGTCTTATATCTATATCCTCAAACCATCCAAGCCTATTTTTCACCATATTTTTTTACTATAGGTGCTATCAGAGCTCTCTCTCTCTAAGATATTTTAATCAATAAACTCATTTTTATTATAAAATTAGATTAATTTCTTAGAATACATAACCTTGAACAATATTTAATATGAGACTGTGACAGGCTTGATTTTTATTCTAATATAAATTATATTTTAATATAAATAATTTTTTTAATAATATGCATAAATAGGCCGGTCTATTAGACTTCGTAGGTTTTTTTTGATAGCCTAAGCCTGAACTATTTACTTAAATAGACTTTTTCAAAAGCCTAAGCCTAACTTTTTTCATAAAAAGGTCATGCCATAGGCCCTTGTAGGCCGGCCTGGCCTATTCCCAACCCTACTCATCAGCAACATCGTACTCCTAGGTAGGGTCCACTATCTAGGACGCATCAATCTGAGAGGTCCCCTCCATGCCACTTTTACGCACCTTTCCCCTATTAGGCATAGTAGGTTTTTTGCCATCTTCTCCTTGCGGGCATTTTGGTCATGGCCTCCTTGTTGAGTCGGCTTCTCTGTGGGTTCACAGATAAATCTACACAAGCAAAAACAATGAAAAACTCATTTAGGCATTTCATCAGACACTTGAAGTTCAAAATAAAAAACATGCAAGCATTGTATTGGTTCAATTTATAAACTACCACATTGCACTTGATCTTACTATAATCATTCACGGTTCAAACAAGCAAGCATTTGATCATTAACAACCAAAAAAACTAACAATTTCATAAAACCTAAAAACTAACAATTTCATAAAACCTAAAAACTAACATATTTCAACAATGAACAAAAAAAATCTAACATTTAAAACAAATAAAACTCAATGCAAAGGAATCATGATTACTTACTTGTAATTGAAGTAGAAGTTGAAGTTAATTTGCTTGAAGTTGAAGAAATTGGCTTGTGGGATGAAGAAATTTGACACTTTGAAGTTTGGCAAACAATGGTTAATTGTTGTTGCTGTTTGCATTTAACTGCCACTGGAAGTGAACAATAGTTAACTGCTGCTGGAGACGTAAAAGTAATTTTGGGGTGTCAATGAGCAAAAACTGATGTGAAATGAGCAATTTTCGTCAGTAAACCAATAGAAAATTGTTGTTGACACATTTTAAAAAGCTGAAAAACACATGTAAATGACTGAAATGGTCCGGCGGCAGTTAACTGCCGAGGGAAGGAACCAACGACATTTAACTAGCGAGGTTACTTCGGCAGTTAACTGCCAATGCGATCCTAATACAAATCTGGCAGAAGCTCTCTCATCCATTATTACTCTCAATCTCTCAAAAATTTCAAATTTCTCTTAAAATCTCTCTAAGAAACACAACCAAATTTATTCAACAAAATCACAAGTAAGTAATCATAATACTATTAACCTACATTTTAGTTGTTATAAATGTTTTTATTTTTTAGTTTTTGAGTAGATTTACATGTTATAATTCATTTTTAGAGTAGATGTAAGTTGATTAATTTAATTAAAATGTTTGCATGATGTTTATGTTATAGTTTTAAATTTTAGGGTTATTTTTCATTTTGGTGTTTTCTATTTCTTTTTTTAATTTTAGTTTTTGAGTAAATTTCCAAGTAAGAGTATATGGTTTATTTTAAGAGTAGATATAAGTTGATTATTTTTGTTATATTTTTTGCATTTTTATGTTATAATTATCATATTTATGGTTTATGTATAATTTGCACTTCAAATGTTTGATGAAATGTTTGAATGAGTTTTTCATTGATTGTATAATTTTTTATGGTGTAGGTTGGCTTGAAACAATGACCGATTTGTTCAGTGTTAGCATACGCTTCAACGGTAGAAATCCTCAGATGTTCAAAGTTTGGTACATCAATGTCACGTTAAAAGGTTTCAAGGATCAACTAGATGCAATCAACCAGGGACTCAACCCCGGAGACATAAGAAGGGTGAAATACATCTGGTATGAACGTTCAACGTTGGACGACGGAAGAATAACGTTCAGCCGGCTAGAATTAAAGAACGACGACGACGTGAGGAGCATGTTTTCGATTTTTTGGCAGCACAACATGGTTTCGTTTATCAATATATTTGTCACGTTGCAGAGATCAACTGAAGATATTCTCAACAGATTCCGCCAGAAGATCGTGATTAGGTAGGGAATACACCTTTCAACTACAATAATTGTCTTACCTATGAAATGAGATAATTCAAACTTGCTAAACGGTAGTTCCCAAGCATTCACCCGAAAGTTCTATTGTTCCTTTCAAAAGATTAAATTCTTATTAGTTTGATTTAGATGAAGGTATTGAAGTGTCACGGAATGCACCTCATTCTTGGACACAGAATGAGCTATGTCCAAGTTCAATCAAGTTTCTATTAAAAAAATCTAACACTAACCAAAATGCAGAATTGCTAAAATCACATTTAATAGACACAAAATCACTTCCCATGGTTTCCATTAGTAAAAGCACACGTTAAATCACATCCCTTGTGATTCAATCCCATGCTGAGAAACTTCAGCTTCAGCCACATCTGTGGAAAACAGAGTTGTTTGCATGGCACAAAAGCTTTGCTCTTCTACGCTTTGATATACTTACTTGCGCTAGGTGGTGGTGGAATCAGATGCTGTGTACCTGCTCTAGGAGCTGGTCAATTTGATGACAAGAATCCAAAGGAACGTTTCCAACTAGCTAGCTTCTTTGATTGGTTTTTGTTAGCTTGGGTGCCACTTTTGTAGTTCATGTTAGATCACAATTCAAATTGTACAAAGGTTTTCTTATCTCTTTTATGGTGCTTCTGCTGCACTAATTTGCATTCTATTGTACTCGAATTCCAGGAGGGAGTCCATTGTTGATTGAGTATTATACAAGGACCGTTTTCTTCATTCACCTCCATATGTTTTATATATATATATATATAGCTATTCAAGTTGACAGTAGCACCGAGACTTTAGATTGAATGTGTGTCAGGTGTGTTGGACACCGACACAACACATACTTACATTCAATTTACTCAAATAATTATCTTTTTTACGTGTGAGTGTTAGTATTGTGACAATATTCGTATCTCTGCCAGTGCTTCATATACTTATTCTTTTGTAATTGTTGTTGCTGGTGCTGGTTGTCACAATCAAGAATTGGAGGGTGAAAGTACCTGATAATCATGAGATGTATGAAATAGAGTCATAAGTCTGTCCAGTTTCAAAGAAAGAAAAAATCATCGGTCACACTACCCAATTCAGATTGTAGTAAATGTAGTTATTTCTATTTTAAATTCAATAATACTAGTACTACATTATTAGCATATACCAGTATAGATTATCACAAGTGGCCTGGTAGATACCATTTAAGCATAGTTATCTGATATGGTTAGTTTAGTAGAATCACGGTGTGCTGCCGTGAATTTGACAGAAACTATACTTTAAAGCTCTAATAAAATCAATGTCACTGATATTCCGAACATGCAAATGTAGTAATGGAAAGTGTTGTATTATGTTATAAAGTTTTTCTTCTTGAAAAAGTAAAAGCTTTTTAATAATTTGCTGTGCAAGTTGCATCAATAGTATAGAACGTTTTTTTTTATTAGGGTGACAATTTGTCAAACATAAATTCTGAAATAAATTCTTTATTACAATGAACTGTTGCAATTGAAGTGCATCATTATTGCATATGAAAGTCACATTCAATTCAAGAATATGGATCTCTTCTACATGCAACTTTGTGCACAACCAGGGTTCTAGACAAAGCTGCCATTCTACCTGAAGGCACAGAAGAAGCAAGAAAATGGAAAGTGTGCACAGTAACACAAATAGAAGAAGTAAAGATTCCAACAAGAATGGTGGCTATACTATACTTCTAACTTCTAAGTACAATAATCATGAACACATGTTTAACATAGCTGCAACAAACTTGTTGAAGTGCCAATGCATGTGTTCATAAAAGTTCCTATTTTATTTACACATATCTCTATTTTATTTTAATTGTTTTTGTTTTACGTATATTTCCTTCACTGGTTGTAATCGTATTTCAAGTGTGTCGGACACTAAATATGAATGACTCTCCTAACTTGTTTAGTGTGTCCGACACGCTAAATGTTGAAGTGCCAATTTCTTTTATTAGTAATTGTTTTATAATCATAACATATGTGTTTCATACCAATCAGTGTGATGTTAGGTAATCTCAATGATCTATTCCACGGAATTGTACTTTGCTCCTCAGCACCCTCATTTAAGCATCCCTGAAACTGAAGCTTGGAGAAGCTGCAAGATATACAACAAGCTCATAAATCAAACTCTTCTGTTTATTGGATTTTGTATCTTAAAGTTGTCCAATCTTGTATTTTTTTTGTTACAAGTTGTCCAATCTTGTATGCTAACTAGAATTAGCCTATTGTTTGATTTCTGGTTTATGGTTTATATAATTTTTTTTGGTCAAGTAGCCTAGTGGTTAGAGCTCACACAATTTAATTGTGGAAAAGTGGAGTGTCCGGGGTTCGAACCCCGGCCCCTGCATATGATATGCAATATCACCGGATATATCTTGGTTCATGTGTTATATGTTTTTTGGTCACATATTTTGTTATGTGACGGTGGTAACTTTGGTCCATATTTGTGGTCCGTATTTGTAATTTCTACGAAAAAAAGTTTTATTAGAAAATAAAATCTATATTAATTGAAGTGGATTTTAAAAATAGTAGCATTAAATTCGATAGAAACAGTCCCTCAATAAAAAAAAAACTATAGAAACAGTTAATATGTGCTTATATTAAAGACCATTACTAACTATGATATTTAGTTTGTTTACTTAAAAAAAAAAAAAACTATGATATTTAGTTTGGTCAAAAAAAAAAACTAAGATATTTTAGTCATCAAACTCATTTTATTAAAAAATTAGTATAATGATTGATTCCTTAAAAACAATACATAATGCTTAACCTTGAACAATATTTAATATGAGACCTCCGTGACAGTATTTATGTTTAGATTCGATTCGATTCGATTCTCATGATGTGGGGAGGTGGGAGCCATAGGTGGTGTGGTTTTCTGGGGTATTGCATAAAAATACATACATAAATTAAATTTAGGCACGGTAGGAACCACCAAAGTATAAGTATAAGGAACAAGACAAGTTGGTAGCTATAATAATACACAGTAGGTGGGTCACATTTTTGTTTAGAAAATTGTTTTTTGCCACAATACAACACAGCTGCATAGGGTCCCATGACCCTCAACACTGAACACTGAGACTGAGATAGAGTGATGGGAGTGAGGTACAGCTCTTGCCCTTCCCTCTCTCACATTTATGTCGGTCACATTTTGCCAATCTTCCTTATTCACCACCCATATATACTGGTTGTTGAATGCATTTGGACCCTCAATGCCTTTCTGATCAAGATCAAACGAATTTATGTTTGATATTTTAAATTAAAAAATAATCTTTTTTTAATGGTTTGATTTTGATTGAACGTAACTTGTGATTATGTTGCAATCCTTGTGAATTTCAAAGAATTCTATTTTTCCTAAACTTTGTGTATGTCTGGTTTCACTTTATAACTTATAGAATCATGTTTGGTTTACTTAAATAAGATTTGACCATAAATTGCTATTAGCTTTTAGATTTAGAATTTATTTGAATCTAATATAAGTTTTTGCGTTAACATATGATTAATTCTCAAATTTATTCACATATACACACAAAAGTAATTATCCGTAAATGTATCAGGACGTAAATCAATTTACTTCTAACTCACTTTTAATAAAAGAAATAACTTCATTAAATCAATTCAACCATAACCAAACAAAAATTTCATTTTATACATTTTGATTTTCATCATTATAAATAAAAAATTACTTTTTGAATAGATACATTACTATCTAATTGGAATACTCCCTTGAGAGTAGTTTGTATTGCATTACATAAGCAACTTTTTGAATTGCATTTATTATGTAAAAAGTGCCCTCCTTTTCTTTTTGTTGTGTTTCCCTTTTAACTCTCTGTGATGTGATCTGTTATTACTATCTGTTATTGCTGCATTGAATAGCCAATCTATACCCAACTCTAATACCTTGTTATTTATTATCATTATTAATACCATTTTCTGACTTGTGTGTGACTCACCTTTCCTAATAAAAGTTTTTTCCTCCTACATATAACTGTTCTCCATTCACACACTCCTTCTAGTTCTCTTTTTGAACTCTTTCTTTTCATACTTTTTAAGGTTCTTTTAACTTTTGTTGTGTCCTAATTAACTCTATATGACAATGTGTCAAACAAAAAAGAGTTTTGTAGGCATGAAGTTGCTATGTGTGTTTGGATTCATAGGCTTTGTGATTGTGAAAGGTGTGGATGTGGAACAACTGGAAGGTTTAGAGAATGGTAATGTGACAGACATGCAATATGTCAGAGGAAGAGGTTTCAACTATAGACCTTTGATGGTTGCTCTTACTCTTATTAATGGAGCTGCTGCTAAAGGAGCTGGTATTCCTCTATGCATTTGCATTAACTCATAGATTATAGATACTACTTTGTTTCTAATTTGGTAAATAACTATAACTGAAGTCATCATTTGTTGTTTTGTTTTGTGGATACTCATTTATTGAATTGAGTTGAGAATCCTCCTTTGTCTGTGGAATAACCATGAAGAATGAAGAAGAAATATATTCTTCCTTTCTAAAGCATAGGTTTTAGTGTGTGTTTGGTTTGGCAGTGACAATTAGATTTTGAATCAATTGATTATGTGAAATTGATTTTGCCTACAATTAAGTTGAAAGTAAAACAATTTATGTATAAAAAGGGTTTAACAATAAATTCAAGGTTAAAAATCAATTTTGTATAGACAAAAACTCACATTTCTAGCTTCAAATTAGAATCAATTCCATGTTAGAACATTCAATCCAAACATGTCAAAATCAATTAGTTTCTTTTTTACATGTTTCCTACTTTAGTTTAGATCTGGAGATATGATAATATGTAATCAAACTTTTCTTGATTATACAGCTGACTTTATGTGTGATATGGGCCCTTTCATTATTTAGAATCATTGATATGCAACTCACAGCTGTAAAGACATAAAAGCTATCAGATAATTGCTCAATGTGATTGATTTGTGTTTTTTATTTGTAGTCTGCCTTGATGGATCTTTACCGGCTTACCACTTCCACCGTGGATACGGTTCAGGATCAAACAGTTGGCTAATACATTTGGAGGTATGTAATCTATGGCGAGACACATGAACTTTGAATAAAGTATCACATAAGGCAGGGCATTAGGCATAGGGTAATTAGAAAATAAATAACAATAACATTCCTTTTGGTGACAGGGAGGAGGCTGGTGTGGAACTGTAAGAAATTGTATTTACAGTAAGAAAACGCGACATGGTTCATCATATTTTATGGAAAAACAAATACCATTTATTGGAATATTGAGCAACAAAGCTGCGGAAAATCCAGGTCATAAATCTTAGGCTCAGCAACATCACTATTATTTCCCCAATTAAATACATAGAAATTAACAGCTTTCATTTGGCTGATTGTATCTGCAGATTTTTTCAATTGGAATAGAGTAAAAATCCGTTACTGTGATGGTGCGTCGTTTAGTGGGGACAGTCAAAATGAGGTAAAGAGGGCATGCAATGAAACTCTTTTCCAACATTAGCTTTGTTCAACTTGGTTGATGGTGAATCTGGTTGAATTTATGCTATGAGTTTATCTTTTCTCCTTAGGCAGCAAGGTTGTATTTCAGAGGACAACGCATCTGGCAAGCTGCTATGGAAGATTTAATGTCAAAAGGGATGAGATATGCCAAACAGGTTTACCTCTCAAAATTTTAAAGCAAATTAATTGACTGCCTGAAATCTGTTTGATATCTTTTTTTTTTTTGTTTTATAGGCTCTTCTATCTGGATGTTCTGCAGGAGGTTTATCAGCTATACTACATTGCGATGAATTTCGGGAATTGTTTCCTAGAACAACTAGAGTAAAGTGCTTTAGTGATGCCGGATTATTCCTTGACTCGTAAACATTAACCAATGAACTTTCAATTCTAATCTATTATTCAGTCGGTCTGGGCTATATCTCCATTCTGATTTAATGACAAAATAGTTGGCTGGAATTGCAGTATTGATGTATCTGGGCGTCGCAGTTTAAGGAATTTGTTTGGCAGTGTAGTGACTTTACAGGTATTTTCTCGTTTGAGAATTTCTTCTTGCTGTCTTCTGTTCTATTTCATAATAGAAAATAAAATATGGTATAGCCGAAAATAAAATCTCTGGAATTAGGCTCCGAAATATGGTTAAACAATTATTTGCCTCTGGTTAACCACCTAGTAGTCACATAGTATATTGGTGGTGAAGACGCTGTTTGAAATTACTTTGTATGTTGGAAAGCGTCTTTGATTCCCAACTAA
>Ga0315914_1010718_pt1 | contig 11295 bp, 7 predicted proteins | sample MpolenodulesMG_FD_203920 | JGI IMG/M metagenome (GOLD analysis project Ga0315914, IMG submission 203920) | Medicago polymorpha root nodule microbial communities from Los Angeles, California, United States - elongated nodules | ecosystem: Host-associated > Plants > Roots > Nodule | place: USA... | reverse complement strand
AGACAAAAAAGGGTAAAAATATGTCAAATGTTTAAGATAAAATTAAACTATGTTTTTGGTGGTCATTAACTTCCCTAAGTAGAAAATATAAGATAGACTATTGATTGATACTATTAATGGTTATAAATTTTTTAAATATAATGAGTAGTTTGTTGAGATATTTATGTTACATAAATATTTTAAAAAAATAAAAACTTAATTAAAATATTTAGTTGATGAGATCAAAGTAACATATGAAGTTTGTTGAGTTATTTATGTAAAATAAAATATTAGTTTTAAAAAATAGATAAATAATAAAAATATTGAAAATGAATGTGAAAACGACATGTGACATAAAAAACCTTACACTATATATACACACACACACACACATATACACATTGTTGATATAATAATAATAATAATAATAATAATAATAATAATAATAATAATAATAATAATAATAATAATAATAATAATAATAATAGATTAAGATATTATTTTATTAAATTATCCTAATGGTTTGTTTTTCATTAAAGAAATTAAAGAAAAGGTAATATTTTTCTTTAAAAAAAAAGGTAATATTTTTGAAATAATGTATCTAGTATTAATTGAAGGGTACAATTAAAAAGAAAAAGTTATTATTGCATTGCAAATTGAAAATGACATTCATTTTAAAACATTTTTTTTTGTTTTACCAAAAAAGTGTTAGATTTGTTTTTTTAAGTCCTTACTTAACTAATTAAATTTTCGAAATTGTGAGGTTGGACGTAGTGACCGATGTTCAAACTCCGATTCATTTACTTGTGTGAGTTTTTAATACTATTGTTATTTCGTCTATCTTAAAAGGTTTGTTTAGTTGATATATCTCATGTCACGATTTATCAATGATCAAAAAAGAATCTCATAGTTTGAATCTGATTAACCTTTTATCATAATAATTTGATTAACCATAATTTTTAAATGTTCAAATATACTATGTGTAATTGTAAGTTGTAACATCATAATTCATGGTTAGCAAGCTTTTAGTAGTAAACATATACTCATTTTTTAGTTGTATATTTATGAGTTGTAAAATTCAATAGATTTTTATCCATAAAACCTACCTCAATTAATAATACCGATATTGTAAGTTAAACATTTTCATTTAGGTTCAAGCTCACAATAAAAATTGAAGGGATCACCTTGTCTGATCAAGTGGGAAAAAGAAGAGTGATCTATCTGAGTTGACAGTTACTTTACTATATATAGATAGATAATTTTTTTCAAAATCATATTAATTTTCTTTGCATAACTATTAATTACGCGGCATTCCGATTTCTCAGCTTCCTCTTTCAAACCCAATTTCAATCCATCAATTCTATTTTTTCACCCTTAAAAAAAAAAAGAAAAAAAAGAGATGTTATTGTTGTTTAGTGTAGAAATTGTTTGCAGAAGAAGAAAGGGAAGGAATGAATGAGAATGTTTGATTGTGGTTGTTAATGTGAGGAAAATGGATTCAGCGAGGAGTTGGTTTCATAAGTTTCAACCGCGAGATAGACTGAGAGCTTCAACGAGGAAGAAGGATGATGGTAATGGCGGAATAGATGATGCCAATGCGGTTGTTGATGAGACAGATCTTTCCAATGTTACCAAGCAGAAGGTTGCTGCTGCTAAGCAATATATCGAGAATCATTATAAAGAACAAATGAAGAATCTTCAAGAGAGAAAAGAACGGTATATTCCATTTTATTCTTTTACTCAATCGTCAATTTAATCTCAAATTGTTTTTTTCTTTCTTTCTAAAACTAACAAAATTAAAATTAAAAAATATCACTCAATCATATTAATTATTCTCAGTTAGAAAGGAGATGATCAAAGATTTTAAATTTTAGAGACTATTTTGAAATATTAATTATTTAAGTGAGTGATTTAAGTTATCAGTGTCTTGTCTTGCAATGTGAGGGATTAGTATGTTTGGTTTCACTTTTTGACGAGTCAAAATTGTTTCTTGAGGTTTAGAATTGATTTTGACATTTGGGTGCTCTTGAGTTGAATTGTTTTTGTCTCTAAAATTTATTCTAACTTGAAGCTAGTCGCTTTTGGCTTCTAGAATTGACTTTAGCCTTAAAGTTAACGTTCAATATTCTTTCATATGAATGTATCTAAATATAAATCACTTTACATTCAACTTACTTTTAGTGACAATCAATTTTACAAAATGAATTCATTCAAAATCAGGATGTGTCACCGAATAGCCAAATGCACACTAAATTTATAACCTCTCTTATTTTTTCATACAATGAAATCATCTTAATTAGGGAAATATCACTCTTTACTAGTCCTACATAGATTTTTGTGAAATTGCATGAGATTCTTATTTCCTTATCTTCAATTTTTTTTATAGCTGATACTATTGATTGATATCAACTTGAACTTTATTTAAGACATAATTCATACCCAATATATATTTTTTAGTGTAAGAGTTGTATATTTTCTTTACTGCATTATATTTTTTATACGTAGTATACAAAAAGTGCTACAAGAGAAGATATTATGATTGGTGAGTCTTTTTTAACTGGAATTTTCCAAGAATAGTTGAAACAAGTGGATGAGGTTCTATGACAATCTAGATCGTTATACAAAATTATATATTTTCTATACAGTACCAATAAGTTAGTATAGGAATTATTTTGTAGGAATTATTATTGTGGATGATGGGTTCATTGATTTTTTTTCTTAGAGGTGTGAGCTAAGATGACTTCATAATTACTAGCTCTTTTTCTCATTTGGACAAAGCATGTCAAAACTGCCAAAAGTTTTGTCTGTGAATTTTATTCTATATTGTGTTGGGTGTGATGGCAAGTATGCTGCAGAGTTTTCTAATACCTCACTTGTAACAGTCGAACCATCTTGGAAAAGAAGTTGGCTGATGCTGATGTCTCTGAGGAAGATCAAAATAACCTACTTAAATATTTAGCAAAGAAGGAAACCGAATATATGCGTCTTCAAAGGCATAAAATGGGCGTTGAGGATTTTGAGATGTTGACTATGATTGGAAAAGGTGCATTTGGGGAGGTATTTATGTGCTTCTATACCTCAATTCATATGATGCAATCAACTGCACTGCTCTTTTTTGTTCGGTATATAATTCTTTATATGCCCCGTCCACTAAATGTTATACCTCTACTGGAATTTTGAAATTTGTTGCAGGTTAGAGTCTGCAGGGAAAAGACTACAGATCATGTATATGCAATGAAAAAGCTAAAGAAATCAGAGATGCTTCGAAGAGGCCAGGTTTGTAGTCATTTGCCTTATTACATTATATTCTATTGACGAGAAGCTGTTGTGTTGAAGATAATGAAGTCATCACGCTTTTTTCTATCTTTGCTAATTATTCAGGTAGAACATGTCAGAGCTGAGAGGAATCTCCTTGCAGAGGTTGACAGCAATTGCATAGTCAAACTTTATTGTTCTTTCCAGGATGATGAGTATCTATATCTTATTATGGAGTATCTACCGGGAGGGGATATGATGACTCTTCTTATGAGAAAGGATACATTAACTGAAGACGAAGCCCGATTTTATGTAGGAGAAACAGTTCTGGCTATTGAATCTATACATAAACACAATTATATACATAGGTATCTCTAGAATTGGAAATTTACTTCATATTGAAATTTCATTCTATACTACGTCAAATTCAACTATTTCGTGCAGGATTGCTAGAAATAAGTATTGTTATGGCTGCATGTCACAAAATATTCAAAATGATAATATACTGAAAACTATTTGACGCTTGAGTCTGATTTATTTCTCTTTATAGCAGTTTGTATATCAATTTAAAATATAAAAAACTTAGTCAATTGTACATTAGAAATTAATCTTCTCAATATGTTATGTTACAGGGATATTAAACCTGATAACTTATTACTTGATAAATATGGACACTTGAAACTATCGGACTTTGGACTATGTAAACCGTTAGACTGTAGTGTACTTGAAGAATCAGACTTTTCTAATTGCCAGAATGCAAATGGAACTGCACAAAATGATGATCGTGCATTTCCGAAACGTACACAACAAGAACAGTTGGAAAACTGGCAGAAAAATAGGAGAACACTTGTAAGTTCATTACTATTAAGTCGTGGTCACTTTTATATTTATTACAATTACTGTGACAATATGTAATTATGAATATTGACACTTTGTGATCAATTGGGTTTCTCTTTTTAGTGTATTGTAATTTGTAAATGTGAATGTATAAATGACACAGGCTTATTCTACCGTTGGTACACCAGATTATATTGCTCCGGAAGTTTTATTGAAGAAAGGTTATGGGATGGAATGTGATTGGTAAGTTTTGTGTGCGATTGTTGGCATTAAAATTGATTCTGCTCTGCTCTTTATGGCACATTTGTATCATATCTTTCAAGTTTGTTCTTTTCATTCAAAAGTGATTGTTTCCAATGTGGGTCTACATTCAAGATTCTTACTTCTGTATTTGGGATATCATATAAGATATTTAATTTTTTTGCTTAAAAATGTTATGTAAGCATACTGAATTTTTACTCATTTATGTGGGAGATTAATAGAAGCCTCAATAAAGAGAGTAGATACGATAAAGAGAGTACTCCAGTAATTAGAGGTTTAGGAAAAAAGAGAAAAACTAAAGGTCGAACAATTAAGGAAGATTTGGCTTTAAGTAGTTTTCCATTAGACATGATTTATCATAGGAAATTATTACATTGTATAGCTGATACCACCTAGTGATGAAATACTTTATTATTGTTTAATGTGGATTTTATGAATAAACCTTCTTGAGATCGCGGCACATACTTTGTTTTGTAAAACTGACTTGTTATTAAATTCACAGGTGGTCACTTGGAGCTATTATGTATGAAATGTTGGTGGGATATCCACCTTTTTATTCTGATGATCCAATGTCAACATGTAGGAAGGTAATCTTTTTGATATAAATGTTTGCTTTACAAAATGCCTAAATTTATTTGACCTTCTTTTTTGGTTCTTCAAAACTCCGCAAGATACCCTTAAAATAAGCATTTACTCCCCATAAACTTTCACTCACTTGCAAATAGTCACATCAAACAACTAAACCTTTTGATTTAGACCCTCAACTATACAAGTTGTACTCAATAATGAATTTCATTTATCTAAGATAATACACTGACTGATAATTTTTTCTTTCTTTTCATTTTGTACTGTGTTAATATATTTTTTGTGACCTGTGGCATGATGAATCTGTCACTGGTTGAAATCGTAGTATGTGCAGGCATGGGACCTGGTCATGCTGTGGCACGATCAACCTTTCACTGATCGTAATCTTAACTGAGTGATAATTTGATAATAAATGTTTTGTTTATTGAAATGGAACTTGTATCATCAGGAGCTATGAGTCATCTTGTCTGTCATTAGGTGTACTGAGAGTATGGAAACCTGAGAGCTAGGGTTGTTCAAGTGAAAAACAGTCGTCAGCATTAATTTTCATATTCAAGATTTTATGTCCATGTTTTATCAAGTTTTACTTTAGCATATTATGTGTTACTGTTCATCTGGAATGGTTTGATGATTGTATACATAGTGATTTAGAGATCTCAAATTTGGTATAGCTAAATAAAGTTATATACCTTCCTATTTTATGCAGATAGTAAACTGGAAGTCTCACTTGAAGTTTCCCGAAGAAGCAAGGCTATCTCCGGAGGCCACAGATCTTATAAGTAAGCTTTTGTGTAATGTCAACCAAAGGTTGGGGTCAAATGGTGCGGTTGAAATAAAGGTGTCGTATGGTGTGTCCTTTTCTAATTTATTGAATATGTTACGAGAGATTTGAATATAAAAATTACACTTATGTTGCATTACTCTGCAGTCTCATCCATTCTTTGAAGGTGTTCAATGGGAAAAGTTGTATCAAATGGAAGCTGCATTTACTCCTGAAGTCAACGACGAGTTAGATACTCAAAATTTTGAAAAGTTTGAAGAGGTATTTGAATATTTCAGATTGTTTCTTTTTTGTATTTCTATTCATTCAAGTTCATTCACCTTGCTAAGTCATCTTCCTTTTGCATTGTTGCATCCGCAGTCTGACAGCCAAACACATTCATCATCAAGATCTGGTGGTCCATGGAGAAAGGTAATCTTAAGTGTTTTGTTTCTATATTCGCAATTGTCATACATTTTTTTCCTCATAACTATGACACGACCCGTGCCTAAATATTGCACGATTCATTGTTGAAAATTTGAGATATGACATGAATGCGCTTTTTCCTTAAGTTTTTGGGAAGCTGCAAGTCATTGATTGCCCTTGTTGAATATGCCTTAATATCGCGATTCTTTCTCATGCACGGGGTGTATAGCCCCATGCGCGGAACACATGGCTCTGCCTCTGTCCCACGCGCAAGGCGCACAGAACCATGCGGAGGTGCATGGCCGCAAAAGAGGCAACTTCAACACAATTTTGAGTGTGGAAAAAGGAAAACCTGGAGAGACCAAAAAAGGGAACCAACAGGCTAAAGGTTTGAGGGATTTCAGGGTAGATTATAGGATTTGGAGTGAAATCATTGAGTCTTTTAGCCACAGGAAGAGATTTGGGACAATGGTAGGAATTAGGGTTTACGGTTGAAAACTAATTTCTTGTAACCTTTTGGCTTTCTCTTTGTGAATAACTCATTGATAGTGAACTGGAGATCTCTCTCTCCTCCATACGTAGGTCAAATTTGGGCCAAATTAGGTGAACATTATCGCCATATTTTCTTCTTCTCCTTTATCTTATTTTATTATTTGTGATCTACTTGGTTTTGATTGATGCTAATTTTTCTCCACACATCAAAGTATTGGTGTAATTTTTCAATCGAATCACAACAACCCTTTCAAGGGTGTGTATTTGTCTGATATCTGTCAAGACTTTTTAACACTTTTTTGCTTGTTGTTTTATAGTTCTTGATCTTCATGTTTCTAATCTGTTGGTTGTGTTATCCCTCTCCTATATGTTCCATTTTTCTCATTCAGTGTTGTCTTGTTTATTGTGATGTTGCAGATGCTTTCATCTAAGGACATAAATTTTGTGGGATACACGTACAAGAACTTTGAAATTGTTAACGACTATCAAGTTCCTGGGATGGGTACATCTCTTTTTTCTATTTTACTTATGAGTGTTAATTTACTATAATGTTAATTATGCATGCTACAAGTTTATGTAGTGTAGTTGTTGTATGGTTGTAGCTATTATTCTTGTTTGACAGATATTTCATTTATTCTAAGAGCGATATATTGATAGCCATTGAACTGACAAAAGCTATAGATAATAGCTCCTGCATATCCCCCTCTTCCATGCTCCCCACACATCCCTTTAAATGTCGTGCTGCCACCTGTTTGTTGTGTTACACTCTTCCCACAATTCCATTCTCGGTTCTTCTATTCCTTTCTTCATAAACATGAGGACTCATCACCCATGATTTACAGGCCGATGGATTGTAGGTTAATTTTGGGGAGAATTATGATTCACGGCCTCTTGGTTATGGTATTTCGAATGTAAAAACATGTTATGACCCCTAGTGTGTAGAACTGAATCACATGCCTAAAGATGGACTCCTTTTGACCTATAGTGAAAACAAGAAGCAAACTTCTCTTATACTAACAAACATTTTTTTGTATTCTGAATATAATTCTTGAAAATTTGTTCCAATGCAAGTCTGCCTTTTTAAAAGGCTGCAAATAAGAAACACGGTCCTAATTGATAAGATCATAACTAACAAATACCCTAATTGATAAAACTCATAACTAGATCTCAGGGATGCAAGATAAAGCAAGTCAAATCAGTATTCAATAAGTTTATTGCTGATAGGCTTTTTTGCTTTTGATACATTCCACATCATCACCCCCCCTTCTTGGCTTTGTGCTTGGTCTCAAGCTCAAACTCTGAATAAACTTTGCATGCTCAACCTATTAGGCAATACAATCGGCTTAGTTGTAGTTCCAATTTATTCTTCCCTATTTCTCCTTCGTTCGTGCGTCGTCTAGGTATTGCTGCCTTCTCGGCTTGCACCAAGTTTGCCTACCTCTCTATTCCTTTGCACAATGCTTATTCTTGTAGTCTTAGTGGTGGATGATTGACCACCATGCACATGTCACTGTTCAGTAACTCCAACATAGAGGAATTGGCCATCCTACTCAAGAATTGAATTCCCACTGTCGTTTCTTCACTGCCTCCATCACACTCCCCGTTGCCCCAGCTACCGGGGCCCCCAACCTCCTTGCTTTGAAACCAATTTTCCTCATTGTGTCCATTAAAACCACCCTCCTTTTGAAAACTATCAATTATGCATGCAAAACATTTTATTTATTGGATTCATCATTTCTTAAGCTTAACTTAAACTATATTGTCGTCTTTTTATTGGGTCCCTTCTCAATGGTACCATAATGTTAAATAACAATGTTGTTTTCTGTATTTTGTGTTGAACCATGTAAGATTCGAATGTCTCTTTACTTTCTATACTTAGCCAGACATAAAATATAAATTTCTTCACCCATTCTTCTTTATTGCTTGCCTTTTCTAATGTTTCCTTTATCACTTTTTTCTCCCTACAAAAAGGAAACCTAGTGTTGTGAAGTTTTCAAGACAGTAGGATCTAAAGAAGAAAGTTGGATCTATTTTTGGTTTATTTAAGCAATCTTGTCTCGCGAAATTGATTATACAACTCAAAACATGTGACTGTCTACTCACACCGTTGCAAAGTAACTTCAACAGTATAGGCTCTTATTGATCCTTTCTCTATGAAAAACCAAAAAAAGTTACCAAATGTTCTTTCTTCTACTGAAATTATGGGTGAAGTAGGATAATATACTAGTACACCTATATTTGGTTCTTTTGTGTGTGCATGCATACTGTATGATACATTTTAAAATGTTATGGTAGTTGATGATTATTGTTGTGTTGATTGAGTTTGCTTTGTTCTTGCTCTTGCTCTGCAGCTGAGTTGAAGAAAACCTCCAAATCGAAGAGGAAGCCATCTGTCAAGTCACTGTTTGGTAAGCTTACTTCTTTTTAACATTTTGTTTCCTTCAAATTCAAATCTTTATTTAGCTTGTAATACTAATTCTTCTCTTCCAATCAAACCGGGGTGACATAATAGATGACGAGTTGGAGACTTCTGAGGTGTCTGATACTTCAGAAGTGTCTGCAAGCAATCCACCTACTAAATGAAGTTTATAAATTCCTTGACACTCAAATTAGAAGTATCTCAAAGCTTGAAGGAATCTTCCTCCTAACAAGGAGACAGGAGTCTCTGATGATCTACCTGCTCAGAAAGTACATGAGCCATAACTCAAACTAGTGGCATTTTGACCATTTATATTAATAATTTTTTTGACGCTATTCCACATTTGGATTGTTCTTGGCAACATCAACAATTACATGATTGATAGCTTGTGGAAAGGGTGGAAGAAAGTATTGTGTCTAGAATTAACTGATTAGCCTCAACATGGTTTAGATGAATCTTGGAAGTTTTGTTGGTCACACCACAACTATATAGAATTGTAAATTTGTTTTTCGCTGCCTGTTGTGAATATTCATTTATATATAGTTAAAAGAAATGTGTATATTTGTGTGTATTCTTTTACATTATCCCAATGGATGATGATAGTGGAGATGTGGTTCCTCACTCTGTCTCTATTGAAGGGCATGTGCAAATGTATGTGTTACTTCCCGTGTAAATTTAAATTTAGGTTAGTACATAGTAATTATTTGTTACTGCTGACTTTTTGTTTATAACAATTGCATTATTGTATGAACTTTGACCGCATCTAACTTGTTTTTTTAGTAGCTCAGTGAGCGGATTCAATGACATAGAAGTAAAAAATTTGGAGTTTGAACTCCAATCTTATATGTTATTATCTCTGCAAGCTATACAAGACTCATCTTACTCTCTTTTAATCAACTTCAACTATTAACCAAACTATGGTCTATGGTCTCTCAAAAAAATCCTCCCACTCTCACATGGAAAGATAAAATTCATATCAATTTTGAGTAAATTCATTTCGTTACTTACTTTTTAATTGATACTCATAGGACATTCAATATTAAAGCTAGCATCAATCAATTAGTATATTGTGAATATTTTCTTACACGTTCATTTTTTTTCTTTGAAGTCTTGCACGTTTCACTTCTATTAGTATTTCTAAATTTTGGATAATAGTTTATTCAACGTGACGTCAAGTTCAACTATGCAAGCTGGTGTTACTGTGGGGTGTGAACTACTATGTATAAGACCTTATCAAACACATATATAATACACCATTTATTAATATACTATACTATATTAATGTGCAATAAATTACTTATTTTTGGAACATTCATTAAGATTTTAAAGTTGTTTGATCAAGGTTTAATTTTTATGCACTCACGGTTTCTTCGACAAAATCCGTTATTATTTTTGAAGTATATGGCTCGTTTATGTTTTGAGTAATATGGAGGAAAAGATCCCGCCACTGTTTTCGGCAAAAAGAGGAGCCCATTAATCATCTGCTTGTAAAAGCAAAATTGCTATGGAAAAAAAAACTCAACTTTAACTTTTTATTTTAAGGGTGTTGTTAATCATTGCCCCCAATTAAGGAATTTAAAGTAAAAAAATTGTCTTGGAAATATAAACGGTTACTTTTAACCAACTAATTATTACACCACTTTTTAATAAAATCTTACTTCTTTTGATTGCTTAACCGATGCCCAGGAGGCACAGGTTAACATTTTCCTTATTTTAATAACCAATTGGTAGGTCAATCCTTTGATATATTTGTGAATAGTCTTCTAGCTGAGGTTTCTGTTGTTCCGGATGTTAGCATCTGTTTTATAAATAAATCATTGTTTTGTTTTTTTTTTGTATTTCTTGTGTTGGAAATAATCTTTGTATGATCAGTATATATTCCATCTTAGGTTGTTAAAAATATATATAATATACTATTGTTATAATAATTTTTTGAAGGATAAAATATTTTTTTGCAAGGAATTATTATTTATTTTTATGTCTATACAAAAATTTGGTTAGATTATAAATAATAATGACAATTATTTTAAAATAATATGCATATTCGTTATCGACTAAATATTCATGAATATAAATAGATGAATGTAGAGACTAGAGATAAGTATAGAGATTAGAGACACTACCCTCCAAGTGTCACACATCGTACTACCCTACTCTGGTTGCCATGGACATATAAATACTCCCGATTTAAATAAATTAAAATTGAATAAATATAATTAAAGGGTTATGCTAACAAATGCTTTAAGAATATTTGTTAAGAAAACAGATAGCAATATGTTTA
>Ga0315914_1010716_pt1 | contig 11295 bp, 5 predicted proteins | sample MpolenodulesMG_FD_203920 | JGI IMG/M metagenome (GOLD analysis project Ga0315914, IMG submission 203920) | Medicago polymorpha root nodule microbial communities from Los Angeles, California, United States - elongated nodules | ecosystem: Host-associated > Plants > Roots > Nodule | place: USA... | reverse complement strand
TATATATATATATATATATATATATATATATATCTGTAGGAATTGTGCCATTGCAGTACATAGTAAATTAAAAGGCATAAATATAAATGGGTGTGCTGTCAGCATCCGCATATCAAGACAATCAACAAATGGGTCTAAAATGCAACTCTAATAAGCTAAAGAGTCGAACAACTCAGTCCTTGCACTCATTTAAATATGTGAATCAGATGATTGTTATGTTGATCTATAAATGTTCCTTGCTGACGTAATCAGTCACGTAAGGAGAAAGTGACTGAAATCAAGTAGCTCAGATACCAGAGTAAGTTAATTAGTGATGTTACAATATGGTGAGAGTATGTGATCAATTTTTTAATACTTGAAACATTGTTACTTCATTCAGAAAAGAAGAAGGAAATAAATACATTTAAAGGTAAACGGGAATAGAAATATAAAGCATCAGATACACCATGCAAGGGACTTAGATTGCCAAAATTGTTTGAACTTGTTAAGAAAAAGTAAATCAATACATAAACCAAAAAATAGAAGAACAGTTATTTTTATCGTTAGAAAACTAAAAACAGTTTTACTATTTTAGATATAAGTATGTCTTAGTTATTAGCAATAACTAATACATACAAATATCACTTAATAGTCTTTTATCATTATTTAATTCAGTATATAATTAAATATTCTACTGCACATATATGTATTATTCTTGCCCCTATTAAAAATAAGGATCTTGCTAATTAGTGCCTGTGGAGCACCTGTTAAGAAAACAAAAATAAATAAATTCTGTATTGAAAATAGCATTTTTTACACTTCTAAGAAATTGACTACACAAGTTAACTACACAAATTGTTAGCATTTTCCTAAAAAAAAAAAAACTATTATGTACACTATACACTGCTAGTAAGTAGTAACTAACAGACAGGGGTTTACTTCGACAATGACAATAATACCTGTCCATTAAGAAGTCCACGAGGCATCTCAACAGAATTTCCAGCGATGACTAAACGAACAATTTGTGCCGCAATACTTTGCTCCTGTTTATTTTGTCAATATATACAACTTAAAACCTTTAAATGTTGCATTATATGATCAACCTAAGAGCTTTGAGAGAAAAACAGGACACGGACCTTCTCATCTCCTAAATGCCCAGTAATATGATCAACAAGAAGCTGAAACTGAAGAGGGTTAGACTTGCTGCTCCCAACACTTAATCCTGACACAAGAACAACATATTTGTCTTCCCCTGTTGAATCCAAATAAAAAGGGAACTTTAAGTGGCAACTTTAATAAAGTAAAAAAATTTAATAACAAATGTTGAGAATGGAGTATAAAAAATGCACAGTTAAAAGAACAAAATGGCAAGGCTGTTACTCATCAAAGAAATAACAAAAGAGAAAATGGAGCATACAGTATGCAATTAATTTGAATTATGACTACAGATAACTTTTCAATATTTAACAAATATAAAGAGAAAAATAAGCTAGTTTCTTTAACTCCAGCATAAAAAAAAGCCATATGCCATCGAAAGGACGTAGAATATGTTGAATGAAGCAAAGTATGAGAGAATCTATGCTTCCTGACAATGAATCATAAATTTTTCAAACAGCAGAACTCCTAATGAGGAAATATGCAATAGACAATTCAAACCACACTTTGTACAGGATAGTGGGATGCTAATCACAACAAATATTGGATTCATACATCCTTCAATGGAAAATCTCAGCCTACCATTAGACCAACAGTGTCTACAATTGTAATAGAACATCTCATAATATGCTATGCATGTATACCACTAGGTTTGAACATTGTATATGTGAAAGACTGAGAAAAATACTTGATTTAATGGGGAATTCTATCTGCGGTGGTAAGCCAGCTTCTAGAACTTCCTGAACCAAAAAATCACCTGCTCCCGTCTCCTTACCATGTAAAGCAACCACAATTCCTGTCCCAGACGATGTTAGCACAAATTCATGATGTGCAAGACAGAAAATTATTTATTTGGCATGTCATTTGCATCCCTAAAATAATAAATGTCATTAAAAAGTCACATGTTTGATTTCAAGATTTCTTAGAACAATATGAAGCACAGCAAATTAGCAATCCAATATTGTCTGTACCACAACAATTCCTTGTGGGGAAAAAAGGCAGGAAAAGTCAAGAAATGACATGTACCAAACTTAGTTTCTTCAAATGAATGTGCAGTTGTGCTTTTCAAAATTGTTATCCTACCACCACAAATCACTTTTTCTCAATTAAATAGTTAATGATACAAACCTGTCACATAGATAGATGGTACAATGATACTCCCACCAAGCTTAACTCTTCCACTTTCATCTTCCAGAACAAGATAATCATCTTCATGCACAAAGTTATGTGACTTGACAGGCAACGATCTCTACAATTAATTAGCAAAGAAACTCAGCACTGTGAAATATCATTGTCAAATTTTCATACTTACAAAACACGTTATTATCAATCACAGGCTTGTTCAAATTCCACTACGCAGCAATGCAATAGCACAGCTATAACCACTATATGGCAACATTGAGTACTGCATTGCTTATCGCTAACAATTACAATTTGTTCAAATACTGCTACAATATAGCCGCAAAATATAAAATTTACATCAAAACAACCAAAAAAACTCCAAAAACAAAAATTGAAAGAAACCCAGAATCCTAGTACCTCCTTAGAATACTCATCAAGGATACAAGGCTTCAACTTCATATTTTTAAACAGTGTTCCAACAATAACACATTCCTTGCCCTCTTCCAATCCCAACACTGTACATACTGTAAACAAATAATTTCACACAATTAATTAAAAATCCAAGCAATTAAACACCATAAATACACACAAAAAATAGGAGATTTAAAGTGAAAACCCTAAATTGATAAAAATAGAGAAATTGAAAATAGTCACCAGGAGAATTAGGTTTCCAATGAGGAACAAGAGAATACAAGAGAGTTCGCATCAAGTGAAGACGAGCGAAGTAGATTTGACTATATTGTTGTCCACGATACATTTCTTTACCGATTTCGAACGATTCATCCTGCACGAAATTCGTGTTAGCATAGTTACGAAGTTAACAAGACGAATACAAAGAGAGAGAAAGTGGAAGAAGTGAACCAAGGATTTGTAGGAGCATTGCACTCTCTTAAACTCCATTGAAATGGTTGCTTTGGCGGGAAGAGTTCGAAACTCGCTCTTTTTTTCTGTGTAGTTGTTGGTAGTGATGATGCAGAGGTTTATATACACAATCAGTGCGTATTTAGAGATATATATATTTTAAGTGAGAAAGAAACAACATGGGGATGTAGCTCACATGGTAGAGCGCTCGCTTTGCATGCGAGAGGTACGGGGTTCGATACCCCGCATCTCCACTATTTATTTACTTTTTATTTTTATACAGTTAATGTTCTTTGTTCCAAGTTACGTGCGTTATCTTAATGGTAGATTGTTTTTTTGGAGAGTCAGAGTGTTAGCTTTTTTATACGATTTCTCATTTAAGAAAAACTTTAATAAGAGATTATAACTAGCCATCAAATTCCTTCAATAAACCAAGGGAAAAATTTATTTTGTGGTTTGTCTTAGATTTTTCTTGAAACAGATTTGATAAACAAAATGGTGACACATTGGTACTTCTAAAGTTTTGTTATAAATGTACCTATCATCGAATTATGAAATGTCATGTCATATTTTTTGTATTGATTTATTTTAAATAGAAATCAAATTTTGAATGAATTTTGCTGCGAATGTATAAAAAATCAATACCCAACCAAATTTCATGTACCCGAGAATTCTCCAAACAAAATTACTTTTTTTAAGGTATGTATCACACTCAAAGGAATAATTTCCTGAAAATATTATTATTCTAATATACAAAATCCCTACTCGTGTGTGTTTCGTAAATATTTTGATTCTGTATTATGTTTTTAAAGAATAATTTTCCTGAAAGTATTATTATTCCCATATACAAAATCCCTACTCATGTGTGTTTCGTAAATATTTTGATTCTTTATGTATGTTTTTAAAATATACTCCATTCAAAATTTTAAAATACAAATATGAGTGACAATGAGAAGTTATATAGTTTGATGAGTTTTATTTCCATGACAATATTAGATTCTCATACATGAGAATAACAATTCACCTATTAGTAACCTTCTTTGAAAAAATATTTTCGAAGATTTTTAAAATTACTTTTTCTTATGAGAAGATTTTTAAAAATTGAAACCAATACGAAAAATGTTGCATGTTTTATCCCACATTAAGACTAATAATAATATTACAAACCTTGAAATAACTACAAAGGTTGTACTTAAGTGTTTTATGGGTTGCTATTGATTTTAATCTAAAACACAAACACATATAACATTTCTGGAGGGATGATTTACTATTTAAATGAGTTTAAAAGATTAAGTGATATCCTACTCATTATCTTAAATTTAGTTCGTCTGTTAGGAAAGAAAAGAACGTTACTTCTAGCATGTGATTCATTCTCTCTGATTCATACCGGCCATACAAACAGCGCTACAAAACACAATCTTGATGCAATAGTGTTGAGAATGAAGGAGCATATTCACCGTTGTAGAAGGACAGAAAATGTGATTAGGCAGATAGAAAAATGATCCTGAACAACTAAAACTTATTTTTTATCAACCAGTAGACTTGACCACAGAAAGTTACAGACAAATTCATAATTCATAGTCAAACACAGAATATGCGAATGACTTGGAACCAAGAACAAGAATTAACAATAAGCTTCTCAACAGATAGACAGATTTGAACTACCTTGAGAACCTTAACTAGACGCACATGCACTGATTTCAAATCAAGGTGCGATAAATACACTACTACTGTTCAGAAATGTTGTTATACCTTATTCTGCAATCAAGCAAACTATTCCAGTACTGTTTACTACTACAAATATCAGGATTCAACAAAATTATTCTCTAAGACCAAACATCCTAAGAGAATTTCAAACATTCCCACCTGATAGACAACATGCTACAGCAGCTCTAATAATCACCACTTATTGTTGTACCAGAATACACCCTTTCTCTCGGTACCTTGATCTGGCTCAACATAGATACACTCTCTAGCTTCTCTCCATAATGCCTTGTAAAATGGTGTTTCATCCAACCGATAATAATCTCCCAAAATTGGTTTTATTGCCTTGGTAGCCTCCATTGCATGATAATGTGGCATTGTGGAGAACAAGTGATGTGCCACATGAGTGTCTGTAATATTGTGGAAGACCTTGTTCAGGATTCCATAATCCCTGTCAACAGTTGCTAAAGCTCCTCTCAACCAGTCCCACTCAGAGGAATCGTAATGTGGCAACGCAGGGTGAGTATGTTGCAAAAATGTAATCAACACCAAGAATCCATTGACTACAAGCAGTGGAACTCCATAAACACAAACCACCCAGGCAAGACCTTTGGCCATGGCAAGATGGTAAAGCCCAAAGCACACTGCAAGTATTCCTGCATCTGATACATATATTTGAAGACGTTCACGATCTGAGTAAATGGGACCATGTGGGTTAAAGTGACAAGCAAATCTATCATAAGGCCTGCCTGAAACATTGAGAGCCAGGTAAAGGGGCCAGCCAAGAGTGAGGGTGATGGTAATGGTGAGGACTCTGCCTAGTGGGTTGTTGCTAAGGTATTTCGAGTACCAATAGATGCTGGACTTCTGTTTGGGCACAAAGACTTCATCCCGCTCAAGAGAACCAGTGTTGGAATGGTGGCGGCGATGGCTGTATTTCCATGAAAAGTAAGGCACAAGAAGAGCAGAGTGGAGAATAAGGCCAACTGTATCGTCAAGCCATTGATAGTCACTGAATGCATGGTGGCCACACTCATGTGCAATAACCCAAACACCGGTAAGGATGCAACCTTGGATAGCCCAGTAGGCAGGCCAGGCCAAGAAAGAGAGGGGGCGAGGAAGGTGCTGGAAGTAATGGGTGGCAACATAATAGAGGAAGAAGGCTATGGTGAGGTCATAAACAACATAGGAGAATGAATGGATAACAGAGCGCTTAAAACAGTGAGGTGGAATGGCTTTCTTGATCTGGCTGAGACTAAATGGAGGCTTTTCAAATGGCACCCGTTTCACAGTGTCATTCTCTGACTTCCTAGCCGAAGGAGGAACAGAGGTTCGGCCACCAGCTCCCATCTTCAGCAACCTGCCATAATATGAAAATTCATTTTGTTACAACACTCCTCTGAACATTGAACACAGGTCTACATATGCAATCTGTAATACAATTCTTAGTAACAAGACTAAAATCGTCAATCTAGATGATGGTTTCTAGACGCATAAAGAATTAGAATGAACATTGCATGCGTCCTTCATAGAAAAAATTGCAATGATTAAGGTGTAGTTCTCAAGTGCAAGTGTGCAACAAAATGAAGTAAACAACATACAGAATTTGCTAGTCATAGCAGAGTTTCATGCAATTTTCCCTTGTATGTACAAGGAATAAAACAAGAAAGTGTAAAAGCACATGTCTAATTCTATCCTGCGAGAAAGGGTATTCAAAGCGGAACGGAGAAACACATAATGATTGCTAAAAAAATCATTGGAAGAAATATAGCATCTTAGATTTTTATCCTTAACTAACTGAAAACTAGAAACGAATCAAATATGGTCCTGTCCTGTTAGTAACTAGAAATTTCTATGGTCAATTAAGGGCTTGTATGAAAAAAAAGTGTCACTCTATTTCTAACAGAGTCCTGCCTTATACATCTAACATTTTGGAACCTTCAATCTGATAAAAAAATAAGCCATTTCTCCATAAGTTATTCCTCCAACATCCATGTATGTTAACATCCTCCTTTAACACCTACATTATTATTTGCTACCACATAATAAATCAGATCGTACTATGAATTATTTCTTATATACTACTTTTCTAATCCCATAATTACACTATTTGCTTTTTCTATAAAATAAAAATAGTTTTTCTTTTACATTCCTCTCCCTTATTATAGTTTATACTAATAATTAATGTTTTTTATTATAGTTTTTATTTTAAAATTATTATTTATTAATTTCTAATTTATACATTATCTTTGGAAATCCAGAAACTAAGGCTGTTAAGAATAAGAACCTCCGAACCCTATCCAAAAAAAATAAGAACCTCCAAACTCCACCGCAAGCAGGGTGTGCAAGTGCATGTGCCAAATAAGCAGCTCTAACCCTCTAATCCCAGCACTACCAAACAATTCATAGTGAACTTTATTATTTGCTTGGCTTATATTAATTTGATTTGCCTAGTGGTGGTCCATCCTACAGTTTGGTTCTTTGTTGTAGAAGTATTTTTAAATGAATGAATCAATGAACACGCACATAGATTATCAACCACGCGAGGATTCATAACGGACAAACTCGCGGGAATAGTTTATTTCTAAAGTAAACAAAGACAGCTTGCAAATCCTGTGATCACTAAACAAACAACAAAAACATTTTGACACATTGTCATGTCGTGGAGATATTTTGTACTCAAAACACGGGATGCCAATTACATGTGAGATGATTTACATAACATAAGCAAGCAAGCAAAATAAGAGTACTGTCTACAACCATAATGTTAAGAATATTGGTTTTACGATACTACTATTTTAGATATTAAATGAAAATTATCATGTTTAATGAAAAAAATTATCATGTTTAATTCATTAATAAAAAAATACCAATCTGTTGTAACCAAAAAAAAAATGGTAGACAGTGCGTCTGTTTTATTTTGTTTTTTTACAAATGGACAGAGTGTCAAATTTAATTGCAATGTACCCTTTTATGTGACAATAAATCAATGGTCCAAAATTAATTGATATGTACCCTTTATGGGACAATAAAACCAATGGTCCAATACCAAAAACAAAGCTCCCTTAATACCCAAATTAAGAAAAATAATAATCAATGGTCCCTCCCCTAAAAAAAATAATCAATGGTCCCTGCACGTAACATCTTACCACACTCTACGCTTCTGATGTTTCCTGCAAACAAATATATTCTTCACATGACATGGGTCCATTTCTTTCACGTGATGTTTACTATAATTGTTTTTTTTAGGGATACTTTAATTGTATTTTTATTATTCATTTTTATAAGAAAAAAAATTAATCGCATTTTTTATTAAACAAGTTTTAGAAAAACAAAAATACTTTTTTTTTTACATTAGAAAAACAAAAATACTTTTTTTGAAAGGAAAAACAAAAATACTTGTTTACCCGTTGTAGTGTATAATTTTAAAAACAATAATAACTAAATTTGAAAATAACAGAACGCTAATGAAGGTTAAAAGAAAATTGATAGGCAAATGAAGGTAAATTTTTTAAGATGATTCAAAGTTATTGTGTGAATGTGACAATCCTACAAATCATTAATTAAACCACACCCAATTTGAAAAACTCTCCAAAAATAAATAAATATACCGTCCACGAGCTTAAATGGAAAGGCTTAGATATTTTTCTACCCATCCAAGTGCAAAGTATATACATCATTCTTTATTTTTTTTAATACAAAAGTTATTCAGCCGGTCAAAAAAAATACAAAAGTCACTGACATTATTTATTGATTGAGAAAGGTCTCCCTAAAAAAAAAAAGTATTAGAAAAGTCATTCACTTTGCAAGGCCACTTTGTAAATGTAATTAAAAAAAATTGCAAAGTATTGAATATAAGACTAAGTTTATACGGCATATCCCTTTTTCTCTCTTAAATAATATCAACCGATTGTGTAACAAACTCAAGTGAGCAAGTTGTTGAGCTTTCTCAAACAACATTAAATTAGAAATTGCCGTCTTGAAGGGAATTTTTTTTCTGTTTTACACTCCACTTGTATTACAAAATCCAAGTATATACACCATGTTGTCAAAATCTACTTGTAAAAAAATTGATTATATCACAGTTGAAACTGACACAAATTTTATTTATTTAATAAAAGAAACAAACAATTATTCATCCACAACACACATGTAACATGCTTTGAATGCAGACATAAACTCAAACTGGAGAAATGAGATCCGCAACAGAAAAATACACATTTGCAAAAGTATGAATCAGGTGATATAATAAATGAATAACGAAACTCTGCACCTTCATTCGGCAAAAATCTATGAAGACACATAGACAACCATGAGTCCCTGACACATTGACACGGTAACAATTCAAAAAAACATGAATTAACTGACAATTATTCATGTCGAACACTATCAAAAGTGTTCGTTCGTGGTGTTACAGAGGCAAAAAAAAAATACAGCAAACAATAACGAAAAACGAGATTCCTCTTTAGATCTGATAGAGAAGCCATGAATGTTGTTGAATAATGAACGCAAGTGTCAAATAGAAGCACGTATTAAAGTATAAGGAAATTAATCAACTAAAAAGTGTGCAATATTAATCGGAGATTATATCAAAATCACATGAAAAAACTGCAATGAATTAAGAAAAATGGACGTTTGGGTAATAGAAACGCAGAGATCTAAACAAACTTAACGAAAATGAGTGGAACGAGTGAGAAAGTGTTAGATCTAACGTTAAATGTGACATTGAAGGTGTAAAAATGAGAGGAAGAAGAAATAGATACCTGAAGGTGCAAAAAAGGAGGAAATGGTTGTTGAGCGCCGCAGAATCGGTATGAAGAAGAGGAGGCGAGCGAGGCTTGAGAGTGCGTGATGAGAGGGTATTTAATATTGAGGAACTGTTTGTTCGTGGGACCCACTTGGCTATTTTTACTTGGCTTATTATCTCTCTATCTTCACTTGCATATCAATGTCCACATAGTTATTTCACCTCCACTGTTCTTTCCCATGCCCAAAGGACAATGCCCATGCACCACCACCTACCTAAGAAATTTTTTGTGTGGATGGATAGATATTTTCTCATGAAATTTATGGTTGATGTTATACACTACCTATACTTGAGTCAAGGAATAAAATATCATGTCCGATTAGACCCCCAGTGTTATAAAATATGGACTTGGTTGAACCCCATGTCGCAAACCCGATAAATATGACGGTCCATTAACCTAAAACGATCATCATTCAAGGCAACATAGAGGACCTTATGTGCGTCTCACCGCACATGAGCCCTCCTTGTCAATTCTAGAACGTTGGATCCATCTTTAATGACTTGCCACCCTTTGTGTTGGGTTTGTAGGAGACGATTACAACGTCTCCAACTATATAAGTGTGATTTCACGTCACACCCAGATACGATAAAATTTTCACGTATTTTTGAAAACTTCTTCCTTTTCGATCATATACTGACTTGAGCGTCGGAATACTGACATGTTTTGAAGATACTTCCCCTTTAGAAAAACAATTATCGTCATACCGGAGCTTTCAATGTATTGTGTACAACTCTCTCTTACACGTGCATCGTCATCCGTTTATCCTCGTTCTGGACCACTTCAGAATATAAGCTATTTCTAGTCTTTAAAATTAAACCCCTAACGTTATAAAAGAAAAATTTAGACCTCTAATGTTATAAAAAAAATATATAAATTAAAAAATGAAAATTTGACCCTATAAAAAGAAAGTGTGACCGACCCTAAAAATTATTTTAAAATATTATATGTTTACCAAACAAATCACTAAAACTTCAAAATCTCAAGGCCCTGTGTTATTGATCTTATCGCACACCATCATACTTTAGCCCCGAAAAAATGTTATATGGTTGTACATAATTTTTACTTAATAATGTACGAAAGTTCTTCAAAAAATGAAATGTGCCAAAGTTGTGTCGCATCACAAATTTGAAAGAAAATCACTTAAAAAAATGAGTAAATAGGCAATTATCCCTTTAAAATTGTAAGTTTCGTAAATTACCTCCTGACATTAATAAAACTTCAATTACCCCTTGAAATGACACAACGTTAATCAATTTACCTCATCCGTTAAAATCTTCTGTTAGTCAACATGACGTTTTGCAAATATCCCCTGAAGTTTTGTACTTGTGTGCAAAATGCATCCAAATTTTAAATTTATATTTATTTTTCATCTTTAACTCAAAAGATATTAAAGGCAAACTTCTTAGCTAATTTGAACAATAACACAAATAAACTTTATAGCAGTCACAACAACAGCAAACTACATGCATTAACATCGGTGTTATAAGTCTAAAATTGCCCTTTGCATGAAGCCTAGATACGGATACGGGTACGCAGATACGTCAAAAATTTTAAATTTAGAATACGATACGCGGATACATGCATTACAATTTTATATATATATATATATATATATATATATATATATATATATATATATATATATATATATATTAGAGATAAATTA
>Ga0315914_1010715_pt1 | contig 11297 bp, 10 predicted proteins | sample MpolenodulesMG_FD_203920 | JGI IMG/M metagenome (GOLD analysis project Ga0315914, IMG submission 203920) | Medicago polymorpha root nodule microbial communities from Los Angeles, California, United States - elongated nodules | ecosystem: Host-associated > Plants > Roots > Nodule | place: USA... | reverse complement strand
GTTTTAAACAAACAAACAAATTACTCTTTCAACTTAAAATGGTAATCGATGTCGAACAATCATTGATATCGCACTAGTCCCTGAGGAGACGATATATAAATACTTACTTTTGATATACGTAAATATGTTACATCACTAACCTTGGGAGATCTTAATCCCAAGAATAGATGCTTCATGTGCTATATTAAGAGAGCTTGTCTCTCAAATAGACCTCGAACCATTACCTTTGACGAGAAATTTGTTGATCCTCTACTCTTTAGGGAGTAATAATAGACCAATGATCAACGTCCACAAAGACATTTGGACACAATATTCTATCTAAAACGTTGAGATATTGGAAATATGTGTCATATCCTTTATTTCAAAAGAAATTAGTTAAATATTCAATTATATATACACACACATATTATAACCAACCAAATGTGCCTTTTATTTTTAAAAAAAACAATTGTGCTTCTTACTTACAATGTCAAGATGCCTTTCAATACATGGATCTAGCACCAAAATCACACTCATGCTCGTCCGTCAAGCTAGCCTAAGCCGAACTAGGCGTTCGAGGGATCATCACATTGCGCTATATCCAACCTTGGGAGATCTTAATCCCAAGAATAGATGCTTCATGTGCTATATTAAGAGAGCTTGTTTCTCAAATAGACCTCGAACCATTACATTTGACGAGAAATTTGTAGATCCTCTACTCTTTAGGGAGTAATAATAGACCAATGATCAACGTCCACAAAGACATTTGGACACAATATTCTATCTAAAACGTTGAGATATTGAAAATATGTGTCATCTCCTTTATTTCAAAAGGAATTAGTTAAATATTCAATTATATATACACACACATATTATAACCAACGAAATGTGCCTTTTATTTTTTAAAAAAAACAATTGTGCTTCTTACTTACAATGTCAAGATGCCTTTCAATACATGGATCTAGCACCAAAATCGCACTCATGCTCGTCCGTCAAGCTAGCCTAAGCCGAACTAGGCGTTCGAGGAATCATCACATTGAGCTAATAGAAATCACAGAAGTGAATTTAACACTTCAACCAAAATCTTGAAGCATTAAGTATATGTGTTCTCTCACTTATATGAAGTTTAACGTACACTTTTCCGTCCAATGTCAAAGTCTTACTCACACTTTGACATATTTGAACTCCCCTCAAGATCCAACATTCTTACTAGAACACCATACACGTAAGATATATATGTGCAATGTCTCTCTAAACACACTGACTAACTTGAACGTTGAAGTGTCTTGCATATATCAGCCCAACATCATTGACCATGATTAATCATACATAAAATTGTTTCCTAGTGTTAGTGAGTTTTGAATCTACCTATCATATTGCAATGGCTGAGCCCTATGTTATTTTATGGCCATGATTCTCCCCAAATTTGACCAATTATACCAAAATTTCTCTAACTTTATCTAAAATAAAATTTAACCTGTTGGAGCAAAAGTTCCTTTTCCCTCCAATACATCAACTCTAGTTTCATTTCTGACCGTGATAGATTGAAAGTTATCTGAGGATATCTGAGTTTACCACATCTCTATATATGCGGCATCTCTGCAGACAGAAGTAATTGAACCATTTATATATATATATATATATATATATTGTGGAGTATGGACCCCATTGGCATATGCTAAAGAAAATAAGATGGTACAACTCAATGACGAAGGAGAATTAGATGAATAGTATAACAATAGGGACATTGCATACATATTGTACCCCTGCTGAATCATTTCTCTGGCCCCTGAATCCTGAACTATAACATCAACAAATTGAAACAACCGAGCATCTTTATTTATAATTCAATATGCCAAGCAAGTTCAAACATTAAATTTCAATGTAGATTATAGTATTTCTGTAGCAATTGGGCCTCACTAATTGTCTTCTGCTGATAACATTTACTGCCGCAGTACCAAATATGATGAACACTATTGAATAGACCTTACATGCCTGAAGGCTGTCTCTGCTTTTCACATGTGCTAGCAGCCCAAGTAGTCATCATCATTTTTCATATTATTTATAATTATAGTGACATAGTTATATTAATAGAGCTAAATCAGGAAATAGAAACAAATGGTATAAATTTTAATCATATACACAAAATATTATTAGATACATATTGCTACGGATTGAGGTACAGGCCCAATCTAGAGTGGAATTTATCTAGAAGGTACACCATAAGACATTGTACCACCGATCTATATAACGTACCTTTTCAACAATCAATCACCGCATAATTAACGTTACAGATGATCTATAAATCACAACAAAAATCTCTCACCGCATGATTTACCCTAATGTCAAAATATCAAATACGAATCTGAAAAAGCTAGCATTGGGCGAGAGTGTGACCCATGACTATGAGAGGGTGCCACTGATGCTACTGTCTCTGCAAATAAGGTCATTGAATTCAAATTTGAATAGGTAGCTTGTCCCCAGTACTCTCATGAGTGTAGCAACCCTAAAAGCCTAAGAACTCTTCCTACTTTTAGTCTATTGATAAGTTTCAAATTCAGAATTTTGTTCAAGGCAGATTAGCTATAGGACAAACTTCAGCTGACTTACCGAGTGTAAATATGTCCCCACTAAGTTTAAGAATCTGCCTCAAATCTGTATTTACTGTTTGAAACTTTGAATTATTTCTTCTGATGCATAAAACCAGAGTTTTCCTTTTCTTCCCTCTATGGTCTCTGATGTCATTGGCATCTATATATCACTTACACTTCAAATTAATTTGATGTCCCACTCTGATATGATAGACATGTAGTTCCATTTTTTGAATTATTACCGGTATTTATCTGTCAGTCTCGTTTCTGATGTCCGTGTTTTTCTTGTTGGGAAAAACATGCAAATACACTAAACATGTTTAAACTTTGAATATTCTTAGTTTTGGCATTTTTAGGTTTACTAATTCATAAATTTTAAAAGTACCTTTGATTTGCTAAAAAATAAGATACTAGACAACACAACTTTAGTTCTATTGTATTTGATTTGTAAATTGTTTATGAATCGAGATAAAAACTAAAATTTGTATCTGTTACTTCCTAAATTATGAGAGTTCAACTTTTTATCCTATGTATAAGCTATCTAAAATACCATTTTATTTCCTACTTAAATAACACACTCTCCCTCTATCAATTTATATATTCTATCTATATCTATCTCCCTCGCATACATGTTATATCTCTCTCTCTCGTCACTCTCTTCTATATATCCTCTCTCTCTCTTTTCTCTCTCATATGGTAATTTTACATTCATCAATGATATTATAGAAAATTTAACCTTGTTTTGTTTGGTGCGTCTAGTGTCCGGTAAATAATGTACAAGACAAAAAGTTGGCCATCTAAAAGTTTTTTTCAATGAAGTAATTAGTAATTTTAAGAAAATTTGAATTTTAGATAACTCAAAACTTAAATTTAGTTCTTTTCATTTTTCAACTTCATTGTGTTATTTTTATAATTTTAAAAGTTTTAGGATAAAAGTATAGGTATAAAATTAAAGGTGATTCAAAATGACAATACTAAAAGATTTGTGTCAAATTTAAAATTTCAAAAGTTGAGGACCAATTTCAAAATATATTGTTTTTTTTTTTTAAATTTAGGAACAATTTTTTTATTTTTTAAAATATAGGGATCAATTTCAAAATAAATAACAAAAACTAACTAATGCAAAAAAATTGAAACAATATTATTCAAGTAATTTTTATAATTTGAAAAAGTTATAACGGTCAATTTGATATTCACATTATATAGAGTAAAAAAGGAATTTCAAATTTTTAGTTTTTAAGTTGTATTCCTCCCCAAAAAAAAGTTGTATTGAAATTTCCTAAATTTAATTTTACAAAATACTTTATAAAATATCTTATTTTAAAAAGTAAAAACCATTCAAATTCATCACCCACGCAATGAAATTTATATAAAAGAATTTTGAATTACTTTCTATGATAAAATTACCTCAAGAACATGGGGTATTTTAATATTAATTTGGTCTAACAACAGACCTTCCTATTTTTAGTAAATTTAATAAAATATTATTTTTTATTTTCAATTTTTTATTAGGGTCTTGCTAATCAGTGCTCTTAGGGCAATGGTTAAGGAAACTATAAATAGGAAATTTGTCTTGAAAATATAAGTTTTGAATTTTTATAAAAAGTTACTTGCTTTGAACCAATGCCCTTGTTTAACATTCTCCTTTTTAGTATTATGAAAGTCATATTTTACTAAAAATGTTAAAAACCAACTATTCTAGAGGTCCATATTAGATACAACTTCAAACATCTATTATAGATTAAAGTAGTAACAAAAATGAGTAAAAAACCATTTTTATCTTCAAAAGTGAGAGACGCCGTGACTATAGTTTCGAAATGTATTGAAATTGAAAACACATATCTTATACTTCTTTTGTCAGTAAATTTAAATAGATTACCTAAAACCAGATTTTAAAACCAAATAAAATAAACATTTGTGAATGTTTTTGCTATTTTGATGCTTTTATAAATTATTGTGACAACGCCTACATTCAAGGACTAAAATGGTTATTCATCCAACTAAGGTAGATATACATATGCTAAACATATCAGATAAATAAATCAAAAGATTAAGAATTATCCTGCAAAGCTGAGTGGTATACGTGGTAACTGGTAAGTGACTTAACATAAACTGATCATCTGCACCATTTAATGATGTCAAACTGTATCCACCATTATCTTCATCCACTAAAACTCTAAAAGTGATAGCACAGAGAAACATAACAATGAGAAAGCCATGTTTTGAGGATAAAGTCTAATAACACGGATGTTCAGTGAAATACACATGAATTAGAGTTCAAGGGCGCGCAACACACACATTGCATGTGTGTGGTAGGGTATTGGATTAAGAAATTCTGATACCTAATAAGGAACATTGGTTAATTATTAATGAATATAATAACCACGATGAGATTGGAAATGGAAAGATGCATATATATGTATACTTGTGGGAATCAAGAAGTGAAAGATGGGACTTTGAAATATTGTCAACTAGTGGCTTGGATTTATTCTATAAGACGGACTCGTCTTATAACAATTTTACCTATGTGCGTGTGTTTGTGACTTCGTGCTCTTTTTCCTCTTCATTTTGTATTCTATTTTTCAAATTTTGCTTTGGATAGTAAACTTTTTTATCATCCCAAGTTTGGACGTCAAAATGCTAGGACAAGAACAAATTACTTTATTCAATAGACCATCAATTTTAGTTAATAAATTATCTCACTCACCATCTTTCAATTTAATATGTTCTAACATAAAAAACTAAATCGACGGTTTTTTCTCTCATAATTTTGAATTGACGAATTAGCTTCAGATTTAACATTCAAATATATATATATAGAGTTAGGATCTATTGACACCATGTGTCAACTGATTCATTGACACTAAATCTCAACCATTCATTTTTTTAATTCAAAAGTCCGTACTTATTTCTCAATTAACTCAAGTGTGCGTTCTCTATAGAGTTTCCTATACAATCATGAATCATTAAATGAACAACAATGGAAAAATGTGTCTTCTCACTTATCTCAACTACACAAACATCGATCAGATCCTTTCTTATAATTTTATGTGATTCATACCAATTAGTTCTACTTAATTTAATGGTTTTTTCATTTAACCAGAACCACAACTTTTGATTTTATCTATTATGTATCCGGATCCTGCAATTGCTTTTTTATATATGTATATTTTCCAAAATTAAAATTCCTACAATCGAAACAAAAACATAAAAAGTACCCATAGATTTACTACCTTCAACTAAATGCAATCAATTTAATAAATTTTACCTAAACATCTAAAGGTTCTGATCCATGTGAGCAATTAGCCATGAGCGAATGAAGATGCAAAGGAGTATGTGGGTGGGGGGGCATGACGATTCATTCAAATTAAGTTTAGACTGAAAACAATATCATTATGTGATCAAAATTATTAAAGATGATCATGTGAAATTACTAGCTTCAACGATACAGTCATGGAGCATTCAAATTAGTAATTTTTTTAATTATACAATTTTTTTTTTGTTGACAAAATTAATTGTTCAGATATGGATTCATATGCAATTATTTTAATAATAGTGTGTGATTGAAAGAAAGGATACACAATAAATAGAAACGTGACATTATAATTAACCTTTTATTAAATAAAATGAATGGTTGAGATTTGGTGTCAACGAATCTGTTGACACCCGGTGTCAACAGATCCTGACTCATATATATAGAAAATTACATAGAAGTAGATAACAAGCGGACAAAAAGTTGCGTCACTAACCTTTTTTGGATGGAAAAAACAATCCCTTTGAAAACAACATCCATAGACCTAGGCGACATAACATTGTTAGGCATTACCCTTTGAATTTTTTGTAGAAGATCAACAACTTATGATGGTAGGAAGCCAAAACTATAAAACAAAAATAGTATAAAAGTATGTTGATTGTCACAACACACTTTCTCATGTTTGGTCACTTTGCTTGAAATATGCACATAAAAAATAGTGTTCCAGACCGGCTACAAGGTTCGACAAGCCAGAGCCCTATCATTTAAGGCCTTATAAATACTAGCTACGATGACAATAGAACGAGCTAGGCTCTGTGTGAGGCACCACACGAGAGCGCGTCTCGAGTCCATTTGAGTCGTTGAAGCCATCTCTAACTGCCTCCTGTAGAGGCACCACATTTTAGGGAGACGATTATGCTCTTACACGCTTATATAAGAGTGACTTAGCATCACCCCCAATGTACGATTCACTTTTACCTCATTTCTCACATACCCATCTCATTCTCTTACTAACTTGAGCGTCAGAGTGGTAACATGCTTGCAAACACCATTCTCCTCTATCGTGAAGACCCCCACGAAGGATCAACCTTTGCTGCAACAAAGCATCAAGCACAACTACATTCTTTTCTCAATCTTCATTAGACAAATCAAATAGAATTCTTTGAATGGAATATTTGGTCTTTTTGAATTTTAAAAGAAAAAATTGGATAAAATTGAAATCCGAAGAAACCTTAAAAATTTTAAAAAATCTTGAGGTAATAGAGAAGATGTAAGACAGTAAAAGGTCATTGCATCTGCTATAAGGGATGACCCTCACCTGATCATTTATCCTAAAGGTGGTTGATCCTCAACACTTGGATAGTAAAAGACAATTCAACCCGTTAAAATTGATGACCCTTGCCCGTTTAACTTTCTTAAAGGTGGTTTATCCATATATGCCTTCAAAATTGAAACGATGCTCAAGAAAAATGGAGGTACAAGAAGCTTGCATTTGTTTTTTTAAAAATAAATTTCTTTTAGCCAAAAATCTAAAATATTGACATTTCTATTTATGCAAGTTTCCACAAGAGAAATGTGATCATGAAAATAAAGTTATGAGTATTACTTTTCCCACTCTGTTGCCTTCTCGCGTGCCCTGTGATTTTGACCAAAATACCCTTTGCTTGGATTATATAATCTGGACAGATTTCGGATAGTATAATCTGAAATGATTAGTAAATCACCCTGCTACATGTTACTTGTGAAGCTTGGGCTTGATCATGGTGAAAGACTAATCGGAAAACTTAATCCGGACAAAATGGTTACTTTCCGAAAAACAAACTCCGCACACCCTGTATTTAAACTGAGCGGGAAAAGTAGTCGTTTTTTTTTCTTCCGGAAAGTTAGGTTATATATAGTCCTTAAAAACCTAGCTGAAGCACACCACCTTTATCACAAACACTCCCTACACCTCTAAACAACACTCCATTTTGGGCGAAAATATACTTTGGAGCAGCAATCTGGCCATCAAGGGGGGTTAACATCATCATTTTTGTCTGAATGCAAAGGTAATGTGTATATAAACCTTCCCCTATTTGATTTTTAAGCGATTCACTTTTGATCACGCCGTTTGATCTGCACTGTACGGTTCCGGAATACTTAATCCGGACTGCATTCATGCGTTCCGGATTTCAAAATCCGGACTGCACCAGTACAGAAACTATGTTCATTTTCTGACTCTGCTTCGCACTGTTTTCAGTCATGGTTATTCCTGTTGATGCCCCAAATGATGATCCACCTCACAATGAACCTCCTATTGTGTTGCCGCTTCTTTTACTTGAAGATACGCATGATTTTAGAAATGCCAAATCCGAGAATCCCCCACCACCACCACCGAAACTTGAAATTTGTTTAGGCGGTTCGAATGTAGAGGATGCTCCTCCTCATATTCATCCTGTTCTACCACCTCCAGTTGTTGCGGTTTGTATTGACCACCTCAAAATGTGGTTGTTTGAGTTTGATCACTTACGAATTACCGTGTGCCTGTATGATTGGTTTGAAGATCAAGACCGGCACCGCCCTCCGTTTGGATGAAATTCACACCCATTGGAAGCGGTTGAGGTTCGAGTACGAGGTTGACCCGAAGCTGCAAAAAGCAGACATCTCTCTATTGCAAGAATGGGATATTCTTCAGGTATTTTTTTTTTTAAAACTATGTTACTGCCCAGGATTTCTGTTTTAATTTCCTGTACTGGTGTAATCCGGATTATATAATCCGGACCATATTGTTGAATTCCAGATTATATAATCCGAAAGGTAGCATTTACGCCCCATGCAAGTGAATGCAAAGGGTGTATTGGGAAGTTTCGGATTTTATATTCCGAATTTGCATATGCGTTCCAGAATTAAAAATCTGGACCTTATCAGTGCACAGACCAGAATGCATGTTTCAGCAACAACCAAAATGACAGTTGTTTTACACATTGCAGGCTGGGTTCAAGGACGCCGATTACAACATGAAGTTGCATATGAAGGAACAATTCTGGCAATTTGTTTTACCGGAGACCACCTTTATGCGTCCACCGCCAAATAAGGTCACCACCAAAGGAGCTCCTAAGAAAGATAAGCAAAGCATACGATTGACAAGGCGGTCCCCTTCGCTGTGGGAGATTGTTGACTCCCAGGAGCAAGAGACACAGTGTTCACAGACAAGATCAACAAGGACGAGTAGAAAGAGTGCACGGAAAAGCAACGTGTCTCCTACTCCTCCTAAGCCAAGACCCGTTAAAGTCCACATTCCACACAAAGACCAAATCCCAATTTGGATGCATGACTTTATTCAAAAGGTTACAGATGTACCCGATGATGGCCATTGTGGGTTCCGAGCAGTTGCAGTCCTACGTAACTTGATTGTTGATGATCACCAAATAGTCCGGTACAACCTTTACAAAGAGCTTGTCATTGTAGGAAATGCCCGCTACCGGAGGATGATTAATGATGATTCACGGTATAAAGAGGTATTAGACGCTCTTTCCTACACCAGTATTGGCAATGCACCACGGGATAAATGGATGACCATGCCGGATATGGGTTTCCTCATCGCACAGAAATTCAACCAACCGGTTGTTGTGTTGTCCATAGGGTTAGGACGCTCGGCAACCTATTTCCCTCTATGTGGTCCACCGCCGACATGTATCGGTCGGATGATGTTTCTCGCATATGTGAATGATAACCACTTTATGGCATTGGATTTGAATGATGATTGTCTAATTCCTCCCACTTGCAATCTATGGAGACAACACAATCGAGAGGATGCAGACAGCTGGCCTGATAGATATGCCAACCGGATTGTAGATTATAATGAGCTAAGTCGGGCGGCGGGTCAAGAGGTGGTAGAAGATGATGAAGAATTGTACATTATTGAAAATCTTGATCCCGATGAGAGGGCTGGTCCTGGTCCTGGTGTGAAGGTTGAAGTGAATGATAGTCCCATTGATCTTTCGGCGCCATAGATTAGATATATATCATTAATTTAGTTGAAATGTATATCATTTGGTGAAATGTGTAATGATATAAATTCAACTTTTTTTTGGTATAATGATATATATAATCATTTTTTGATATAATATTTAAGTTAATTCGTTTTATACATACATATATAATGATTTATTGAAAAACAATGATAAAAACCACAATGACATGCAAATCTGTTTCAGTTCTGTGTACTGGTGGAATCCAGATTATACAATCCGGACGCGTTCGGATTATATAATCCGGCTCCAAGGGTAATTTTGGAAAAAAAATAGGGCGCGCGAAGAAAGATATAGGGTGGGAAAAGTAATACTCTAGAGTTATAATTGAAATTGTTGATGGGGCTTAATCTTTGAGAAACCAAAAGGAATCAAAATCACCTTTAAAGGTGAATGCCAAAAAACAAAGAAACTTGAGGAGTTAAACCAACTTGGCAAAGGCTAGCGTGGGAAACCTCTTTAGGTCTCCTACCGTAGGAGACTTGAACTTTTTTTTTTGGTTTGTAAAATGGATGTCAACCATTGGATGTAGTTAAAATTTTTGAATGGCTGAGATTTACAGGTTACATCACCCACTAGGATTGTACTATTTAGACATCTATATTCATTTAAATTTCATTGTGTAAATACTGATTTTTCTTTGTAAATTTATGGTTGTCTCAAAAGTTATCACACAAATGGTTGTTCAAATAACACATATTTTTTCATTTAACCACACCTATTTAATTAGTTGGACTTTATTTTTATTTGATGGTTAATATATGAGACATTGATTTTTTTTATTGTGATTAACTACGGTGATTTTTTAATTATAATTCATAGTAATTACAGTAAATTACTTTTCCTACCACGACTAAATTACTTAACACATAATATAATAAAAAAAAGACCAAAATCGGTAATATTCAACAAATACTATAGTGAACTACCAATATAAAATTAATACCTACAAAATTAACATATAATATTGATTACCTATAAAATTAACACATAATATTAAATTAATTAATATGAATTTTCAATATTGACCCTATAAAATTGATACCTACAAATGTGTAAATAAATTGTTAAAAGTATTATTATAAAACATATTACCTCCTACAATAGGTAAGAAATAGTAAAACAACTTACCAAAACAAATAAAGTTATCCCTAAAAAAAAACAAGTAAAGTTACCTCTCTTACGGTAGATGACCTATCTTGCTCTCTCACGGCAGACGGCACATCAGAACCTAAGTTTTTAATTCGGAACTTAATCGGGATGATCGCTTGATTGTTGAAATTTCTTAGGGCTCGTTTGATGGTCAGGATAGGATAGAGGCAGGATATGATATAAAGCTGGATAGAGATAGGATATGATAAGGACATGATAAACATTAATCCTATCATGTGTTTGATGCGCATATGATAACAAACAGGATATCATTATAATTAAATGAAAAAATTGCTCTCATCATTAATTAAA
>Ga0315914_1010712_pt1 | contig 11305 bp, 7 predicted proteins | sample MpolenodulesMG_FD_203920 | JGI IMG/M metagenome (GOLD analysis project Ga0315914, IMG submission 203920) | Medicago polymorpha root nodule microbial communities from Los Angeles, California, United States - elongated nodules | ecosystem: Host-associated > Plants > Roots > Nodule | place: USA... | reverse complement strand
ACAAACAAAAGAAACCAGTCATAGGCTCGTAGCACATCAACATAAATATAAATAATATTGACGACTAAGAGAGTGATGATTAGTCAATTACATACACAATATATCCCAAAAAGAGCACCATCAGTGCTATACTATATTCAAAAGGAACATTGTTAGTGCTATACCATATCGATCCAAAAAAGAAGCACTATATCCAAAAAAGAACACATTAGTACTCAAGAGTTAAGTTATTTTAGTTAACATTAATTTGGAAATATCGGGGCAGGTATCGGTGTAGGATAATTATTGGATACTCTCCTGAAACGTATCGGGAAGTATCAGATAATTATTTTTTTAAAAAATAAAATTTAATCTTCAGATACTCTCCTGATACGTATCGGGAAGTATCAGAGAGGTATCGGTGCAGGATACGTAGGGGATACGGTACGTCATCCATTTTGAAGTATCGGGGCTTCATAGCATTTGAGTAGTTGGTGTATTATTATAGGGCAAATGACATTGGTGATACTAGTATTTCCTATAAAACCCGCAAGCATGAAAGAAGTCTATTGATTACAACTAGACAGTTGTTCAACTTTGAGTAACAAAAACATCACAATCACAAGCTCGGACTTCTCAAGTTGTTTTTGCAACTACTGCATTTGGCCATGTTTCAAATCAGACTTTGATGGAGTTTAAGTTTTCCTCTTTCTCTTCAATAGTTCATTATTATCAGTGATAACCAAATTGCTCATCTATTGCATGATTCCTGAGACTCAATGGATATAATTAGAGACTTAGGCATATCACCAATTGTTATTAACTATAAATTGTACACCTGTGCAAATTTTACATGCTGACTTTTCTGCAAGAACATGTTATACAAGCTTCTTTATCTTTTCCATATAGAAATATGAATTTTTAATTAATAATAACATAGTTCCAGTATTTCCCAAATCCAGTTAAAAATAGTTTGCAACTTTATTTCTACTATCAACACATGCTTCTCTGGAACTCCGGTTGTTTAGATAATCTTTTGAATACAATGTACTTGGAGATCAATTGTTGTGATTTTAATTCCTTTTGTTTCTTTGAAAACAATTAATTTATTGAGTGAGTGATATTGGAAGCTCACACACCACTCACTTTATGTTCAGGTAAATTACAAATAAATACTTTTTTCTAGGCTACCGCTGAAATAACAATAACCTTAAAATTGTACTTTATTTGCAGATTTCTTCTTCTTTTGGAACAAGGAAGGAAGCATAAACTATGTTTAATGAAGTAGAATTGTAATTTGTTTTCTGTATTTTATAATTAAAGCTATACTTTGCAAACACCTCCTTCATTGTTGTTATTTGTTGAAAGTATAAATTCAATGCAGCTTTTTGTTCTTGCTTAACTTACCTTAAAAGTTTCAGGGAACATGCAGTAGTCTGTCTATGCACATTTGACAACTTTGCCCATGAATATCTCATGGTTCATTGACAATATACTCAAATTTTTATCAGCAACCTGTGATGTTGCAATGAAGTCAGTGACAACATATAAATTTTCAGAATGAATGGCACCGGTTATTCCAATAAACTCAAGTGAGATTTATAAATTGCATTTTCCCCCTTTACTATGAGCAGTGACAGGTTTATTCATGTTTAGCAGGCACAAACGAGGTAAAAACTTCAAACATTTTGGCTAGATCCAAACTCAGATTATTGATGATATGATGCTATTGTATAGATTAAGCATTGTGTCTTAGGAATAGTTTTTTAGGATAAAGAAGGGTTATGAGATTCCTATGTAAGCAGAATTGTCTTTGTATGTACAAGGTGGTTACAAGTTGATGAAAAAAGTTTTTCTAATGCAATTAATTTTATAGATTTCACGTAAAACACAGGTTAAAATTACCATAGTTTTTTTAAGTGAATTTTTTAATAAGTTTCATCAAATAGTGAAATTACCATTGTATATTAGTGAAGTTTTATAGATTTCATGAAATTTTAATAAATAATTTTTACTAAATTGTGTCTCTAATACCTTCAACAATAACAAAACTATGTTTGCATATTTAGTTTGAAATTTTAATAGCTCTTCCATGTAGAGTTTGTTTGTCTATATCGTCCTCATCAATGTAGTCAAATTCAACAATCCTTCCGTTTAAATCATTAGAGGAACTTGTTCAAAAAAAATCATTAGAGGAAGGGGGTGCTAGTGTAAAATATGACCCTACTTATGAAATCCCAAGGATTTAATTCCAGTTGTCGGAAGATGCAAATAGGAGTGTGTTGGTGGCCAAATTTTACAACAGTCTCAATGATTTTCTGCGTATAGTACACTGACCATCACTCTAAGGTTACCCTAACATTCAAATACTAATTTTATTAAAACAATTTATAAGAGATTATTTTTTTATTAAAAATTAATGTCTAGAGGGTTCCTGTGATTCTTTTTAGAACATCTTTAAAGTTATTGCAAGATATTTTCCTGGTTTTTGTTGATTATGAGTTAGTTGTGGAAACCCGTATTTCATGATTTTAATTTATGATAATGACCCGTGTAAGAGTGTCATGTTTTTTGTTGTTTGTAATAATTTCTTTTATATCATGATTGGATTGTGTTGATTACAAGGATAATGAGTTTATCTTTATAAGAAATTTCATTTAGCAGAACTGTTGTTTAGAGGATGGCTCAATGCCAAAATGAAAGGGGGGCAATATAATTTAAGCCCTTTTAGTGGTTTTTTTTTTGTGGTACTTTAGCTAGTTGGTGAATGGAGCTGGGTCGGTGAACCTTGGCACGACGATGGGATTTTAATCACAAAAAACTGTCTCCATGATTGAAGGGACAATTTGCAAAAGCAGTCCTTGGTGTTTTTAGATTTACTCATCTTTACATATTGGGAATATTAGATCATTTCATACTGGTTGTTTTCAGTTTCTTCAACTGCTTGAATATGTAGATTGCTATAACTATTTGTTACTGATTTTTATGAGGAAATCCAAAATCATGTTATGCTTTCTAATCATGTTTTACAGATTGGAGATTTTTGTGGTTGTGGTATTCTTGTAAATCATAATTCATATGCTTAATTTCATAAAGAATGAGTTTGACAGTTCACATTATGTTGAATGATCTCTTTTATGATCTGTTATTGACTAAGACGTTGAGTTTGAAAAAGAATTCCACTGCGAAATATATTGGGAATTAGGTTATATTTTCAAGTTGTAGATGATTGGTAATTTGGGAGTTGGCAAGAGTAGACTCACACTATAGTATAATAATCAATTATCTAGCTAGTTTACATTATCTTGTGAAGCAATTTGCATCCTTAAAACTAGATTTTGATGATTTGCTGTCTCTTTTTCACTTTGTTTTGATGTTTGGATAACTATTCCCATCATCCCTCGTTTTCGTGACATAGCTTACCAGTATGTGATAGCTTCTTTCAGTTTTCAATCTGACATAAAGCCTTTGAAGAAAATTTCCTCTACTAGGTATCTCATAAGTCTCTAGACTATCAACGCTTGGGAGTTTGAAGGGGAAAGGAAAGAAAAACTTTTCGAGGGTTAAACATATATATGGGAAAGTGGTAAAAAAAATTCACATTTTTTTAAAGATTTTTTTTTTAGAGATTGGTAATCTAATGCTTATGATTAATATATTTTAATTTTAAAAATATTATAACTACATATATTAGATTTGAAGAATTCATGTAAACCCTCCGAAACTTCCAAAAACCCTCCTCCAATACAAGTTTGAAGTTCCCTCGAATGATTAGGATTTTGAATTATAAAGAAAAATGAGTCGCCAAAGTCTTCCCCTTTCAATGTCATCTATTTCTTTCACTTGATCCTATTTTTTCCTAAACTCTTTCCCTCTCTTCCTCTCCAAACTCGTAAAACAAACCCAAATCACTAGTTTATTTTCAATTTGAAAGCGAAAAACACCAACTCTTTTCCTAGAGGGGGGTTAAAAGTATCTCAACATTAATAAACTTTTTTGTAATGATTGGTTAGTTAGAGTTAGTTAGCCATAGTCTATTAATTTGATTTTCTGTTGTAACTAACCATGTATTGACTTTGTACATATATATTCCTCAATTTCATTTGATCAACACATGGTCATCATTCGTTGAATGCTCAATGTCTCTCACATTTACTATACTATAGAACTTCATATATATATTTCAGGGAAAAACGTCGTATTTCCTAACAACAAATTTAAATATATATTTTTATGATCGATCATCATGTCATACATTTAAATATATAATTTTATGATCATCATGTCATACTCAACATATGCTAATGCTACTATATTCTGAATGCTTCCATCACCCTGCCTTAATTAATAGGAAGGTACGTGGAGATTAGATGCCAGTACAGTAAGAGCTCGTGTATGCCATGCATCGGCTCGTGCAATACGTATGAGGTATATTGCATTGAGAAATAATATTCATTCAATCGATCCTTAACAACTTTTTTGTTAACTTTTTTATCTGATATTTACATTATGTTATTACTTTATCTCTTTATTATTGCTTTGGTTTTCGTATCAATATTTAATCTACTTTGTAATTTTATGGGACCATGATTGACTGCAGTCGGCAATTTGCCGCATTCACACACTCATGCATTCTCGGCCGTCCGATCATGATTGAATGGTTCTGATTTGAGAACAAAATTATAAATAAAAATTAAATACTTTTTTCCTGAGCTTTTCGATCAAGATCAAACGGTTATTGTTAAATGCGTGACTGTGTGAAAAAGTTGACTGCAGTGAATCATAATTAAATTTTCTAGGTTTCTCATAAATTGTCATACAATTGGTTGTTCAAATAACACTGACTATATTGCCAACTCTTCTCACATGTGTGTGCCATGTTTACTGTGTATGTCTCTAATAATTATATAGTATTTTTCTTTTCTTTTTTATATAAAAAATGGTCTTGATCAACTCCATGACATCATACACATATATTAGTAATACAAAACGAATGGAGTAATATGCAATTGACGGTCACTCAATATTTTGTAAAACAATATTTACTAAAAGACGAGGATGCACATAAATCCCCAACTAGGTAGAGTGATTTAATCAATTAACATGCATCGTCCTCGTAAGCTTAACTCAGTTGATTGGGACAATACATAAAATATGCAAGGTCCGGGGTTCAAACCTTAGTCACTACCAAAAAAAAAAATTCAATTAACATGCTTCAATTAACAAGTAAAATTAAATTTCGATAAAGCAGCATAATTTATTTTCATGCTAAGATTCAAGGATAACCATACAATTTGACCTTAAATAAAACATTTGAACAAATTACTTTTAAATTATGCAAAGGAATTTGATTTATCATATGTCTAGACTATCATGCTCCTGCAGAAGCTCTTCGAATTTGGGTCATTGAGGGGAGCTCTAAGGGACCGTTCACATCGAGGTCAGAAAAATAACACAAGCGAGAGAGACACCACACTCTTACGAAAAACCTTAAGGTGATGATGGGTCCTCTTACTTATTAGGTGTTCAACCTTTACTTTACTATCCGATGTGGGAAATATAACTCACACTTGCACACAACACTTCCCCTCAAGTGTGAGTCTATCTATTCATCATGCTCCTGCAGAAGCCCTTACTTGCATGTACCGCCGTTGTTGCTTTATGCGCAACGGATCAACTTCCTCGGTCGTACCCTTCGTCGAAGGGGGGCTTTGATACCATTGTTGGGTCACTGAGGAGAGCTCTGGGGGACCGCCCACAGGAATGTTGTCCTTTTTTTTTAAAAATAAAAAACTCGGAATCCGATTCAAAAACCGATTAATTTGAGTAGACCAATCACACCGTCCACTTGCGGAAGCTCCATTTAAAACAAGAGCATAGTTCTGTATGGACTTAATCCACCGAAATTAACATCAGAAGAAATCAAACTTGAAACCTTCAGAAAAACAAACACATGAATGTTGTCCTTATTTTGTAAATAAATCCAATATATAATGAATTACAAATATTTTGCAATGGTAGTAAATAAAACTTAAAACTTAAATGAAAAATGCTATGAATGCCCCTAACAGAGAGGAAACCATAAAAAATAAGCGTAATGACACCATCCAAATCAAGGGGACGAATTCCTAGATGTCCGACGACATTGAAACTTTGAGATATAACACTTCAAGAACCATCAATTTGTGTGTTTGCAAACGCACATGCAACAATATTAAACAGTGAATAATCGAAAATCAAGAAAAATTAAATGCATGTAAGAAGAACATGGTTAGTATTGTACCAAAAAAAAATAAAAATCATTAAGTGTGCACATAGGTCAGAAGAAAATCCTTAGATCGAATGGTTTTTTCCTTGTTGAAATTGCAACCCATGACTATTTTTTTTTTGACAAGCAACCCATGAACAAAATTACTCCCTCCGTCCCTATATATAATCACCCTTTTATTAGAGGCAAATAGTGTTTATATACATGGACGAAGGGAGAAATAAATAATTATGGAACGTGTAATTCCGGTTTTTCTCCATTTCTTTATATCTATGTCACGTTCTTTGTGCATGTCACCTTCCCTATTGCACACAGGAACATAGATGCCACATTGCAGACATACGCTTGCATGCGCATTTTAACTAATTTCCCGGTTATAATAATGTCTTTGAATATCTACATGAAGAAAAGGACCATGTCTTTAAATAATAAATTTTCATACACACCCATTTTAAATAATCTGGTGGTGATTACTTGTAATCTTAGGGTGTGCTTCGTAAACTTTCATGTTCGATTTTCCACTTAAGTTAATCCCGGTTGTGTATTAGACACTCTTCCAACTGGATTAGAGCACTGTTTCGCCACATTGTGTAGTGTTTGTATCCCACAATGTAATAGTTGAATAAATAGTTTGTTATAACTAAACAATCCAACTGATTAAATGTTAGCTCTAGTTAAAATCAAACTTTTAAGAGAATCTTAATTAGAGTTCCTATTGACTAATTTTATTAGATTTTACCTGTCTTTCGGTCGATATAAATGATCAACTGTCCTGTCGATTTCATGTCATTTAAAGAGTTATTTTGTGACAATTGATAAATTTCATGTCCTTAAAATTAAGGAACCAATTTATTAACATTAAAAAAAGTGAAAATACTATATTTTGTTGGACCAAAAATATACTTATCTTTTTTTTCTTTCTTAACAATAAAATATAGGATGCTTGCGTAGAGGATGCATAGCATGATGGTTAGGTTATATATTAATTTGTTCAAAAAAAGGTTATATATATACTTAATTAATGTTGGATAGAAAACTTCATAATCAACTGTTTTCAACAACTCCATCAACATTATGTTAGCGATATCTCCTCCTATGTTTTCAACAATTGGATGGCCCTTTGAAGAGCCAATAAGCCATAACCAGCATCAGAATCCATTCTACAAAGACACTGTTGATCAATTATTTCATTTTCATGATCAAGTTGAGGCAGAAATTAATTCAACAGATCCGTCACAATCCACAACCAGTGACCTTGGCATGGTCAAGAAGCTTGTTCATAATGCAAGTGAACGCGATCGCCGCAAGAAGATCAATAATTTGTATTCTTCACTTCGTTCACTTCTTCCTGTTTCAGATCAAATGGTACTTAATTAATCCCTTCTTTCTTTTTTTAATTGTCTATAATGCTTTTCTTCATTTCTTTATATTACTTTAAATTGTGTTTTGAGGAGTTTTTGGATATTACTTTAAATTGTGGTTGCATATCTCTTTTTAGAACTATTGTATTAATATTAATTTATACATATATGTTGCAGAAGAAATTGAGCATTCCGGGAACAATTTCAAGAGTCTTAAAATACATACCAGAATTACAGAAACAGGTTGAAGGACTAATTAAGAGAAAAGATGAGATCTTACTGAGACTTTCCCCACAAGTAGATGAGGTGATCATCAACAAAGAATCTCAAAGGAAGAAACATAGTTACAACTCTGGTTTTATAGTTTCAATAAGTAGGCTTAATGATAGTGAAATTACCATTCAGATTTCATGTTACACTGTCCACAAGGTTCCACTTTCTGAGATCTTGATGTGTTTGGAAAATGATGGCCTTTTGCTGCTTAATGTTTCTTCATCAAAGACCTTTGGAGGGAGGGTCTTCCATAATTTGCATTTCCAGGTGTGTTAATTTTACAAGAATTAGTTTATTTTCACAATACTTTGTCGCATATTATTGGGTAAAGTCTTCTTTTAAGAAAATTATATATGCATATTTTTTGAAATTATAAGACTAGTTTGATAAATTTGCAGTAATCAATTTATATTTTTTACTTATTGTGTATTAATTCTAAAATTTATTTTAAAAATATTAAATTGTGTAATACGATTAGATTTATATTAAAATCTTTTTTAATCATTATATTATTTTAAGAATATCATTTTAACCAAATATGTTTATTTAAGAAATAGTGACACAAAATGTAAGAAAATATAAAAAAAAACTTTTTTTTATTTTAACTCATCGTACAAATAATTAATTACACGAGAAGAAATAAAAAAATACTGTCCTGATGACCTTAACTCAATTGGTAAGGGATAATGCATTATATATGCAGGGGTCGGGGTTCGAACCCCGAACACCCCACTATTTCACATTTAAGGTGCATTTTTCCAGCCGCTAAGCTACTTGACCAAAAGAATAAAAAAAACTTTTTTTTGACGTAAATTAAAAAAAATATTTTAAAAGAAAAAATATCAGAAATATTTATTGATGACAAAATTATCTCTAAAATTTCTATATATTTATGTGCCAGTCCAAGGGAGAGATTTTATTTTTTTTGACAAAAGTAAACGATATTCATTCATTCAAATTGATGGAGTACATCGATATAATACAAATTCAAATTCAAATTCAAAAAGGATGAATCTGTGAACAAACTTAAATCCATACTCATTATAACTTCGGGAACTAATTAATTAAAATTTCCTTTTGGGTTTTTTGCAGGTAGATGAAACACAGAGATTAGAACCCGATATTCTAAATGAGAAGCTCTTATCTATAATGGATAAGGAAGGGATATTTCAAGTTAACAAGAATTAGTTACACTGGCTTTATAATTTTATGTATATAAGATTATACACATGCTGGAAGCATGGTAGTAGGAGGTTAGTGCATATTTCTTAGTCTTTATAGGATTTTGTGGTATGTGGAAACCAAAATGTTAATTTTAGACTCGACCTCTGTAACCAAGCGAGGAGACATCTCTCTCTTTCATTTTATTACAAAGAGATCAGTAGAAGAATATGGGATAGGGTGTTGGAAAGAAAATGGATTGGTAGATCGGTTGTTAAAATTACTCAATATATGTTCATGTTATGATATACATAGAATGAAGTCAAATGGAGATAAAGTATTTTTCTTTTCGTTTTTAATGGCTAAATATATTTTTTGGTCTATAGAGAAAATTGTAAACATCACCGAAACTCAAAAACACAAATGCAAAGTCTCTAGTACGAACTCGCACCTATTCAAATGTTCAATCGAACAAATTCGGTATCACCAATTGAGCTCAAAATATAGCACAAGACATTTCAAACAAAATGTACATCATCTATGCACCGGCAACGAACAAGTAGCGAAAGTCCTCAATAAAAGAAGAGGTGATACGTCCCGTAAGTGTAGCTCAGTTGGTAGCTACCAGAGATAATTTATGCAGGGACCGGGGTTCGAACCCCGGATTCCCCACTTCTCCACACATTATGTGTGTGAATCTAGCCACTACTCTACTTGACCAAAAAAAAAGAAAAAGAGGTGATGTATGAACATCCCCATGTGACAAACCTCTCTATACACCCCCTATGTGACACATATTTAGCATTAAAAAATAATAAATGTTCCATCTGAGAATAAAAAAAAAAAAAAAAAATAAAATGAAAAGGAAAGAATGTCAAGTCTCAGTTCCCTCACCCCCACCACCCTCCGCCTTCGATCAGGCCACCACCCCCACCCGCCTTGTCGTAGTCACCAACTTGCTCTTAGACTGCCTTTTCTCTCTCCTTCTCTCTTTACTTCGACCGCCTTTCACACAATAGATCTGAAGAAAAAACGCAAATCTGCAAAGTCCCCGTCACCGTCACATTAGATCCGAAGAAAAAACACAAATTATGGTGGTTGTTACAGAGGGTTAAATTGTTGACGCATATATGAGTTTTTGGTTTTCGACGTCGTCGCTGTCGCCGTCGCTTTCTGGATAGTTTCATAGACAAAATCATAGACGGTAGAAGAAGAGTGTTGTTGATGAAGAAACAGATATGGTAGATGAGTTGCTTACTATCTATAATTTTCTGGGTAGTTTTCTTTTTTTGTCAAAAGAAATAATTGATTGCAAGTTTTGGTATTGTCCGTGGGTAATTTAAGAGCTGTGAATGATTTGAGAGACGACGGCAGAGAGGAGAGCAGAGAGAGAGAGAGTTGAGGATGTTAGAAGAAATGGACATGTGAAATCTCATTTTTACCCTTGACTTTTTAACAACATTACAAAACTGCCATCCACATGGGCATGTGTACAAGAGAGGTACAAGGAAAAATGTGTCTATGAAACATGAGTAGTGATATATATATACAGCCATTTGGGACAACTTTGATAACAACTTTTATTTTCTCTCTTCTTATTGATCTAAAACAATAGAGAGAGAAAAAGGAAGAGAGAGAATAAGAATATAATGTGAGTATGAGATAAAAAGTTGTCAAAAAGTTGTGATAAAGTGGTTGTACAAATATCATTTCTCATGAAACATTGTTCATAAAAGAAATAGGAGAGCAGTCCTACATTGTAGGTACAACCAAAAGGAGCACCAAAGTACAAAACAGAAATAATTTTGATATTTAAACACCCCATATCTGACAACACCTAATAATCTGTACCCTCTAATGTAGCCTATTTAACTTAAAATAATCTCTCTCTTCCTGCTCAAAAAAAAGAAGAGTAAAGATGACAAAAGATCACTTGGTCTTCCTCACTTGTCTTCCCTCTCACTCTCTCTAGGTCACTTTCTATGTCACTTCCCATTCACAGCGTCACACTCTCTTAATAGTCAAAGTGTCTGGTTATTGACAATTCTCTCTAATTCGACATCTGAGTGAGTGGGTTTTCTCTCTGACTTTGTCATGCCTTTCATGCGGTCTATATCTTTCACCATCACATGCTCTAGAATTTTCATGTCTCTCAGTTTCGTGGGCAACAACTGGTTTAAAGGTAAGCCCTATCTCAACTTTGTGCTTCAATTTGAGGGTTTGCATTTAAGGTTTTTTTTTTTTTTTTTTACTTTGTAATTAG
>Ga0315914_1010709_pt1 | contig 11309 bp, 5 predicted proteins | sample MpolenodulesMG_FD_203920 | JGI IMG/M metagenome (GOLD analysis project Ga0315914, IMG submission 203920) | Medicago polymorpha root nodule microbial communities from Los Angeles, California, United States - elongated nodules | ecosystem: Host-associated > Plants > Roots > Nodule | place: USA... | reverse complement strand
TTAGTTAAGCAACGTTCATGAGAAGCAATCAGTGTGAAAGTTTAAAATATGTGAGGCCATTCTTAACTCCACAAACGTTTCCAATTCCCCATCAATGGAACGATATATATATATATATATATATATATATATATATATATATCACCGAAGGAACTAATTTTCGGTTACGTGGGGAAGATGGATGGTGAGAAAATTGATGTCCCACTTGTCTGTCTTCCGTTAGAGCATCCTTCATAGCAAGTGTAATGTTAATGGTATGTTGAGTATAAAGATTTATAAGAGAGTGATCGTTAGACATCCATGTCAAGCAAAAAAATTATTCATTTACCATCTCCCACCTGCCAAAGTGTATGTCTTTGAAATTGGTCTCAAATACCAGCTAAGGCTTTCCATATGGGGGAGTCATGAGGCTGAGAAGTATTGGCAACCTGAAGATAATTATTTCTACAATACTTACTATAAATGACCTTGCACCAAAGATCATCAAGTTTATTTATCATGTTCCATAACATTTTCATAAGGAAAACTTCATTCAATTTTTCCAGGATTTCTAATACCAAGAACCGCATCACCTTTAGGTTTCCTTAGAAGTAGATCCCAAAGAAACAATAGATTGTATCTAACACTGATGAATTCCATAAAACTTGATTGACTTTTATCCTAACCTTCTTCAATCTGTCAGTAGAGTTATAATTCCTTTAGACCACAAGGAATACATATTATTTTGGGAGCACATGATATGTGTTGATCTTTCCTTCAAGAATGCATATCTCGTTTGTGCATCAACAAATCAAAATGTTGATTAGGGTAAACTTATTTGAAACATTTCTATCCCTCCTTGAAAATCTATCATGGTATGGAGAATCTTCGACGGTAAGTTTCCTACATATGATACTCTTAGAAAAAGAGGTTGTATGTTGCCATCTGTTTGGTCCCTTTGCTTCAATCAAGCTAAGAACTATGATCATCTCCTCAATAGACGCCCTTTGCACCCTCTGTCTGGAACTAGATTGCAATACCACTAACTCTCAAATTAATTTTGAGTCTTTTTTTGGATATATTGGAGGTCTTCAATAAAAAATAGACACCTCAATGCAAGTCGGTCATCGTTGCTGCCATCATCAATATTCTTAATATTATGCGGTACTATAGGAACCACACTAGGTTTCAACACATGAAAATTAATTGGAGAACTCCAACCTCATTGATTATTTCAAACATTGCTCTTTCTAGCAATGATACTAAGATGACATCCTATTTTTCAATCAAGAATTTGGCCATTTTAAAAGCTTTCAACATCAAAGTTCACCCTCGTAAATCTCCTATCATTATGGAGGTTGTTTGGCAACTTTCCATGTCAAGTTAGGTTAAATGTAACACAAACGATGCAACAGTCGACACCCTAGCTTAGACACACTGTGGTGGCCTATTCAGTGACCACAATGCCTCTAATCTTCGTTGTTTTGAAGTTAACCTGGATGTTAATTGCGCCCTCAAATCTAAGCTTCGTGGAGCCATTGTTGCCATTCAAATTGCTTATTCAAAGGGTTGGATAAATCTTTTAGCTAGAGTGTGACTCGAAGCTTGTTGTCTTAGCCTTCAAGAAACAATCTATTGTGCCTCGGATCCTAAGAAACAAATAGAATAATTGCATCGTTCTAACATCATCCATGAACTTAGTGACCCATATTTACATAGAATGTAATCATTGTGTAGACAAAATGGGAAACTAGGGTGTGATTGTTATTGCTAATACTTCATGGCTTGATGTTCCTCATTGTATTGGGGAAGACTATACCAGAAATATCTTAGGTCTTCCCTATCTTTTCCTTCGTTTTATCAACCTTAACAAGGTTTTGGTTTAATACCTCTCTTTGTTGTCCTTTTTTTTGTCTTTAATACATTTGTAGGGTTTCGAACCTTGCTTCTCATTTGTTTTAAAAAAAAGATACAATATTTGACAATATTTGTAGGGTTAAATAAGATTTTTTGTCTCTACAAAATTATCCACTTTTGTTGTTCGTACTCATAAAAAAGATGGCTAAAAGATGGCATGTTGTTGTCCATATACAATTTTTTTTATCGTGGCTGGGGTTCAAACCCCGGACTTTGCATATATTATACATTGTCCCTATCAACTGAGTTGAGCTCACGATGATTGTCCATATACAATTTACCAACATGCGTTTTTAGTCTCAGTTAAATTCAAATTTATTTAATTATCCTTAAATTTTGAATGTTTTTTTGTGTATATGTTTAGAATATTATAAAAAGGTTCTTTATAAAAAAAATAAGTTCAAACAATGAATTTTAGGTCCGAATTTTTATTACTTTTATCTTGAACTTTTGGTGTTGTCAACATTCATATTTTCATTCCATGTTAAAGAATTATAATTTTTTTTTTATAATGTTGTAAACATAATTGCAAATGATACTAAACCAAAGAAAGTTGAATTTAGCGGAGAATAAAATCACGAACTTGAAAATCTTATTGGAATGCAAACATGTAGCTTTCTTTTTTTACAAAGATGAAAAAACAAAAGTTGATAATTTTATAGAGACAAAATACTCATTGAAGCATTATAGTTTTTTTAAAAATTTATTTTATGTAAATAGTTATATTTTAAATTACGATTCTTAGAAATAACAACTAACATACTCGTCCTTGTTGGTACAACTTAGTGGTTTGACAATGAAGAAATTTTATGTAGAAACCAAAGTTTAAATTTAGATCACCATATTTCTCCTCCCTATGTGTGTTTGTTTGAGTACATGTTTGCCGCTAGAACAATAACAAAATAAATAAAAGATAAGAAAGAAAATTATCAAAGAATGAATTAGTAACTGAGGTAAGTTCACGAGACTATTTTTTGTTTAATTAATATCACTGTGTTGATACTATTTTATTAAAAAAAAAGAAGTTTTTCCACCTTAAAAAGTCATCAACTTTCGTTTTTCATCATCATAAAAGAAAGACATGTTTATGTTCTATAAAATACCTACGCATAATTTTTATACTTGCTATTTTTCAATTATCCATAAAGTTTTATTTTATTTATTTAATAATTTTTTGAATATATGTTTAGAGCATTTTACAAAGATCATCGAGGAAAGTAAGATTATTTTTTTTGGCATGCAATAAATAAAATATGAATTTTTAAACGTAAATTTTTTAAGATAAAAGTAAGAAAAAATTGGACTTTTTTTGAAAGTAAGAAAAAATGGGACTTAAAATTGAATTCTAAGCACATTTTCCAACGGATGAACTTTTTTTATAATGTTCATTGAAAAAGGTTGGTCAACAATTTTAATTATGCATTGTAACTTGTGATTTTTGTCTTAGCACTTCAATTACAAGGAGAGTAAGTCGCGATGATCCGAAATCTTGACGCCTGATTAATAATTGTATCAACAAAGACTCGAACCTTGTTTTCCTGTATGATTGTATTTTTGATTAATTTTATTTTTGGACTCTTATTTTTTTAAATATCATTCATAAGTAATTTAGTATTTTTTTAGAGAGCATTGGTTTTTTGAACAATGCAAAATAACAAGTAAAATGATATATATTATCATATTGTAATCGAGTTCAATGAATCAAAGGTATTTTTTAAATATTTTTTGACCACAGTTATTTTTAAATATATGTTAACTTTGTTTATTATTAAATTTTGTAATTTTTATTTATTTGACCAAAATTTTATATTCTTTAACTTATTTTTTTTTGACCAAAATAGTCTTCAATTCTATTTCACATAATAGGAAAATATGTTTTTTTTCTTCTAAAATTAAATAAATAGAAAACCACAATTAAATATCCTTTTTAACCAAATACTAGTTAGGAAACTAAGGATTTCGTTCATGAATCCCACCCGTAAGATTTTTTTTATTATTCTTGAGTCAAAAAATTTTAATTTTCTTTTATTCACAATGATTAAAAAAATATTTTTTTTACCCAAACGTTGTCTCTAACCTAATATTGATTTAATGTATAGAAAAATACTCATATAAATTTCCAAATCCCAAACGTTGCATTTATCCGAAAAAATCCGTATGTTGAAAATCATAAAAAAATTTCCATTTCAATATTTTCAATTTTATAATAATAAAAAAATATTGAATAGTTGAAGGCTATTTAGAAGAGAAGAAACTTAACACACTCTGCACCATTTCAATTTTCAATTCTCTTCTCTTATTTTTTTTCCCTCAATTCGAGATTCAGTTATGGCTGAAACCATCAACGAAACCGCAACGGTTACGGCGGAAACCACCAAAAAAACCACCGTGACTCTTCCGGTTCTTGATCTCCGTCTTTTTTCTCAACTCGAGCTCAACAATATCGCTGACAAAAACTCCACCGCTCGTAACCGTCGTTTGGATGACGATTCCGTTATCCCTAAAATTGACCGTTCCGTTTTCAATGAGAGTGCCGGTAGCCGGAAACAGACGTATTCTCGTCTCCGTCTCCGGAAACCGAACTCTTCTGCTCCGGTTCCTGCTCCCGTTGCTCCTGTTTCGTCGAGTTCTCGCATTGCTGATGATGAAGAGAATTCGAGAATTATTGATCTTCTTCAGGGTTTATTCGGTGTTGAAGCGCTTCGTGGCGCTAATGATGACCGTGCTGTTCCGCTTCAGATTGAATTCACGCCGTTATCTGTTCAGAATGGTTCAATTGATGGTGTGGAGTCCAGTCAGAGGAAGCGGAAGCGTGGGCGGCCTAGTAGGGATGTGACTCCGGTCCCGGAGAGACCTTTAGCTATCTGTGAGGCGATGGAAACGGATACTGAGAAGAAGGTGGATGCCGATACGGAAATGGTTACTGCTGAGGAGAAGAAGGAGTCTGTTTTGGATGATGCGGGGGATCCGTTTATGGAGGAGTTGATAAAGAGGTCACAAGGGATGAATACTGAGGCGGAATTGAAGGTGTTTTTGGAGAGTTTGGGTGGAGTTTGGGCGAGTGATAGGAAGAAGAGGAGGATTGTTGATGCTAATGCTGTTTCTGATTTGTTGCCAACTGGATGGAAGCTTGTGCTTATAGTGCAGAGGAGAGGGAAGCATAATTCTGTGGTTTGTCGCCGTTACTCAAGGTTTATACTCTTTCTCATTGCCTTCAATTGTCCTTTTTATTTCGCCTTTTATTTGAATTTGAATTTGAATTGAATTACTGATTGATTAGTTTGAACTTCGAACAATGTATTTGCTTTTCGTGTTTCGATTAGTTTGTTTTTGTATATCTGCTTGTGAATTGTAAAGAGTTATGCAGTGGTTTATAGTTTGAGAGTTGGATTGTGAATAATTGAGTTTCAATAAACTCTGACATCTGAATTTAGCTCTTCCCGCCTGAACTGTTTATAGTGTTATCTTCCCTTTAAAGTTAGGTTTGATTTGTGAATGAAAGATTGCACAAATCTATAGTTTTGGAGAGAGATTATAGAGTTTAAATTAGATTATTATGAGAAATATAAACTTGAAATCTGGAGCTGATTTAATTGAAAGAGAATCGTACTATGTGTATTAGGTTTATAACTAGATTTAACTTAAATATCAGACATGAACAGTATGGTGAAAGACATACCTAAGACAGAGTTAAGGAGGTAGAAGGTGTCAGTGTCTTTTGGCGCTTTGTGATGTTGAAGAGGTAAACTGGTGGGATGTTGAAAATGTGGATCTAGCAAGTATTAGCTTTGGACGTTGTAAATCGAATAAGTTTCCCCTTTTACTATGAATGATTTGATTGATTAGTTCATTCATATGGGAAATCAATGCAAAAAGTTAAACATTTTATTACTTTCTTGTTCTATTGTTAATGCCTTTATTATTATTAATAATAATAATGTGTGCTTTTTGGTAGTTTTTCATTGTGTAACCATAGTTATATTTGAACTGGTTATCATTAGCCTAGGGCATCGGATCAATGGCTTATTAGTTCAACCAAGAAGGTCCTTGCATAATCAAATTGAATAAAACAAATATTAAATCTTCAAATGTAAATATAAGTTACGTAAACTATTAGAATTAGAACATTTAGCTATAGTAAGTTCAGAACACAAGTTTACAAAGTTGGTATACAACTAAGAGCATTAACAATAATGGATAAACGAAGTCAGTTGACATTTTTCTTTTACCTTATGAAGTTCCATTGACTTTAAGATTATGTTGTTTGTTTACTATAATGTCATAGACTGGTAGGCATTGGTGCATTAGTTGAGATATGATTTACAATGAAACATGCTTGTTTGTTGATAGAGAGTGGTAACTACTTGTGGAGTTGTGTAAAGAGAAGTGAATGAAGAGAGACATTTAGAAGCATATTTTAGTATGGCATTCCAAAAGCAGAGGTTTAGTCCTTTAGGATGATGGACAGTTTTCAACAATCAAAACCAACTTATATGAAGACTGTCCAAGCCTTATAATTTATAAACACTACTGAGTGTCATATATCGAACCGTGGACAGTTTTTAACAATCAAAACCAACTTATATGAAGACTGTCCAAGCCTTATAAGTTAAACACTACTGAGTGTCATATCTCCAACTGATTTAGAACTTTTCAACACACCGAGCCAGTTAGGATTGAACTTCTGAAGGTGGACTAATTCTGGTGGAATAACAATCACCTCAACACCACCCTCACCCAAAACTGGACATCTTAAACATAATGTGAGTGGTATTTACTACCTTGGTCCAATAAGTATAACAGACCTATGATAGGCTTTGATATCCTTTTAGAACCTGTATTTAAGCCCTAATTACCCCCATGAAACTGTCGTGGAAGGAGGAGACTCTCCAAGCCTTATTAGTACTGCCAAGGCCATATCTTTAGTTGATGTGGAACTCAACACTTTTCAACTAACTTGATTGGTTCAGCGAGGACCGGCGAGTTCATTAAGTTTTTCAAAACTTGGATGTGTTAATTTGGTTTCTACTTGTTTGCATGCATATCCTATATAATTGGTGAGTAGGACCAAGTTCACTTGTTTAAACGGTCATTCTGAGTTTAATAACTACAGAAGTAATAAGGATACTTGATATGGAGTGAAAACTTAACTGCTTTTTTGTTCCTTATTAGATCACAGAATTTAGAAAGAGCAATTTAACACAAAAAAAATTAAATTAAGCAATCTTGAGTAGGCACTATCGAGGGATCTCTATCAAAAACATAAAAAAGCATAGAGCAAGTTTCTCCCATATATGGCAAAATAGCTTCTATTTAATGTCTTTTATTAAGAAAAAAAAAGAATTGAAGATATTTCTTGTTTGCTGAAACTATATTGTTGTCTTGGTCACATTCTAATATTTTGCTTATGTTTTCTGTCAGTTTATGAACAATATAATAAGGGAAAAACAGTGTGTTTATACCAGTGTGTATTTCTTTCTCAATGCTTTTGTTTTAAGTTGCATTTTACTAAGCAGTATAATGTGAATACTAGTAGGTAGAAAAAAGAGCAGAGTATTTGTGTTTGCTATCTTTTTGGTATGAGGTGGATGGGTTGAATTTTTATAAAAGGAAGGGGCTGGGGGTGGCATCGCTAACCCTTGATCAGCCCTTATCCTTCCTAGGAAAGTTGTCTGCAGCCTGTGTTCTTTAATTGTTCAAGCTTTAATCTGCATTGGGCATATTACCTATTTCAGTATCCATGATTTCCTTTTGTAATACCATCTATGGCTCCCTTTATTAAATGAAGTTTGTAACTGATTATTGTTCTCTTTTTATTAATGAACCTCAATCTACCTACATGCATATTTTGATTTCTACTATATCCAAGTTATCACAGATGACATGATATGAACTACTTTTGTATCTCAATTTGCATATGATCTCTGAATTATATAGATTATGGTGCTCTGTTAGTTTAGTTTCTATTCCTGCAATGCTGTAATTTCTCTTAAACCCGTATTCCCCAATATCTTCATAACTTTCAGAATGTATCCATTCTTTGTTACTTTTATCCCCTGGGAATGAATTTGGTTGTTTATTCACTCAAACACCAAATCCCTAGCTATCAACGTCTTTTCAGCTCAAAGCTCATCATTTTCCATGAAGACCACAATAATGAGACGGATGAAAATTATTGCGAATTTGAAGTTTGAGAATAAATTGTCAATATTAATCCTTAAGGAATGAAGTTATCAAGTATCTATATGTGACTTGCAGGGACCAGAAATGAGTTTTACTGTAATTTTACTTTGTAGAAGCTGTAACCTGAAATTTCTTGGCACAGTTATTGCATATATTGATTATTTCTGAACTATTATTAGTGTTCCATTCTCATGTAATTTCCTTAATTTGATTCCATCCAGCCCTGATGGACGCCAGTTTGACTCATACAAGGATGTTTCTTCATACTTGGTTTCTTTGTCCGGTGTTCAAGACATAGGCCACTTACAATCTTGTTATATTGATGGTAGTCAGCAGCTCTCCAGTAACATCAATGTGGCATCTGCAAATGTAAGCTAATAGTTGTAATTTTAAATTTTTTTTTGTTCCAATAACATAAGCGACAAGTTTCACTTATTCTTCTTTTTACACATGCAGCAGAATGTTGCTCACGTCCCTACAGGTGGCATTAAGATTGACGGCAATGCAAGTTCTCATCATGAGAAGCAGGAAACCATATCATCATCAATGGGAACTGGAAATCTTAACATTTCTGATGGGAATTTGAATGGTGACCTGGCTATGTATAGTGAACTAAGCAATATTACTAGTGGAGCCTTTAGAGTCCCTGAGCATTCAACTGATGTTGGGCTACCACTGAAGGACACCAAGAATGATGCAAATTCAGTTCAGGGATGTTTTCTTTCGGAGGACAGAGTTTATAATGTATGTAATGAGGAATTGGTTGTTGCTATTGTGGCTATTGATGCTGCATGTAATCTATATATTCCTTTGCAGCAGAGTTTATTATTTTTCTGATCCAATAACAAAAGGAACATGTTTCATTTTTTTTCTCATTTTATGATGCAGCAGAGTGTTGGTCATATCCCTACAGGTGGCATGAAGATTGATGCCTATGCAAGTTCTCATCAGGTGAAGCAGGCCACCATGTCGTCATCAGTTGGAACTAGAAAGCTGAACGCTTCTAACAGGAATTTCAGTTGTAACCTGGATTTTGATCGGAAATTGGTGTTAGCTCTTAAGGCTAGTGATACTGCTCGCAATCCAGGCACTCCTTTGGATTTCACAGCTCCTATCTCCAATAGTGGCTGTGGTATTGATCGCTTTTCTGACGAAAGAAATGCTGTGACATGCATAAAAGGCAGTGTTAGCAATTTTGATAGTCAGGATAAAAGTACAGGATACTGTGAAACTGTTCCCTATGGAAATGAGCAGGTACATGTTGGTGACAATGGGCTTGGGCTTTCCTCCACATTAGTGGAAAACCACATTCAGAAAATAGGTTCTGAAAGCAACATGCTGGTTCCAAATTCTGAAGAGAAAATGTTTGCTGGTAGCAATCTAGAGGATATACATCTTAGCTCTGTGGTGGGCATGGAGCAAAATGATGGAAAGCTAGTTGAGAACGACAATCAACAAATTATTTCTAGTAGAAATGAGTCAGGAATTGAAGATATTTCTACTAATGGTGAACTTCAGTTTAGTTCTGAAGGCTCTCCTGCCCCATCCCAGAATGAACATCACCATACATCTATACACAGTATTGATGTAGCACAAACTTCTGTGCTGAAGGACTCTGCTGAGGGACATTTTTTCTATAATGATTTATCCAGTTCATCCATTGATGAGAGAACATGGGATCCCAATGGATACATTAATAATATTTCTTTTGGTGCTTGGCCACAAGATGCATCTGTGTCTGGTGTAGTTGATTTTACTACCGATCTTTATGCAGCTAACAATTTTAATCATGTTCCTCCAACAGATGAAGTTGCAATAAGCTGTTTACAGAAAAGCAGTTCCATGAATGGCCAAATTTTCACAGCAGACAATCTGTTGCATAGAAATTCTGAGAGTAATTTATTTGCTGTTGCCGGGAATCAGCACCCTGCTGCTTTTCATGATAATATGAATAACATATCAGCTGGAACCTTAGGTGCACTCAAACATGTTGGTGCTGGTTGCATGAAACCTCAGCTGGGAATTGTTTCATGCAGTAATGTTGCACCAGATGCATATACATCTCCTACAGTCATGCAGGGGATATCAGAATCTGTTCCTCCTGGTGGAAGTATATTAAACCAGTTTGGCAAGCAAAATGATGATGGTGTCAGTAAAGGAAACAAATCTTGCTTATCAGAAGTGGCTCAAAGTGAAGCTGAACTATTCCAAACCGACTCCATGGGTTTTCCTAAATTGATGTAGCAGCCAGATAGATTCAGATGTAGTGACGGATGCAGTGCATGAAACAATTTTTCAAAATAAAACATGTATGGTAGTTTGCAGAGTCTGCTTGTATATTATCAATTTCCTGTTCAGGATGATAGCTTAGAAAAGGTAATATTTACAGTATTAAAAGGATTCATTTATCTATGGCTCTTTTTTGTTTGTTAATCTTTATTTATGGCTCTTTTATCTAAGTGATTTGAAACTCATTATGAAATAAAAGTATTTTCTTTTAATAATCTGAATTTTGGAAAGTTAGTCTGAAAGTAGCTTATGCCATCATATAGATCATATTGTTGTTTTTTCTATAACTAGCTTTATAACATGTTCACATAAAATATCTGGAAAAAAATATTTTCAACATGGGTGGATTTTGTACATTTAAACGAAGTATTGAGAACCTGAAGTATGGATGATCGCATATACTGAAACTTGCAGTAGGGCTCCTGTAGCTGTTTAGTGGACGTCAAATCAAGAATTAGCCTTGGGTTGAATAATTCATATCCTGTATTATTTGGGGGAGCAGAGGAATTGTACTTATGAATAAAAACTACTAACAAGAACTTTGTAGTGGCTTTATAAGCATGTTATATTGATATTTCTTTGGAGAAGTATTTGTAGAGTTTGACACTAAAATTAGCGGTGACACACTAATGGCTGTCTTGGGGCCTCTGATTAGAGATCATGGAGAAGCCATGTTCTAGCCAATTAGATAAGTATAATTCATGTATAATAAGTTTTACTAGTGAATAAGAGCAACATGTTTTAAGATCTTGTGTTGGAATAACTGGAAAGCCATAATCCTTTCCTATGCATTAGTCAAATTTATAGACTATTGTGCTTATGAACCTTAACATTCTTCTGCCAACTAAATGGCCACCCTAGGAAATGTACTATAAGAATTATTCTTGTTGTCTACTTGCATATGCTTTATTTTTGAAGCTAATAGTTTCTCCTGTTTCCTT
>Ga0315914_1010708_pt1 | contig 11313 bp, 8 predicted proteins | sample MpolenodulesMG_FD_203920 | JGI IMG/M metagenome (GOLD analysis project Ga0315914, IMG submission 203920) | Medicago polymorpha root nodule microbial communities from Los Angeles, California, United States - elongated nodules | ecosystem: Host-associated > Plants > Roots > Nodule | place: USA... | reverse complement strand
ATTTTGCTTCAGCTACTAATACTTTTTACTCTTTGGATCATTTGCGCAGGGTCAGATTCGTCACGTCCCATAGTTAGCCAAGACATGTTTATTTTTGAGGTATTCTATTCGATTGAGTTGGTATTTCTTTAATATTGAAAATTGCATATTGTGTCAATGATTATCGATTGTTCCACTTTGCGATTTTCTTCTCTATACATTGATCTTAAATTGGTTTCACTGATTTTTTTTATTTGAAAGAAACTAACTTTATAAAATAAAAATTGGAGATCAAACATACTTTACCCAAGTAACACTCCTTTACTGACCAGATCTATATATATTTTTGAAAGAACTGACCAGATCTAGATAATATCCAATAACGGAATTATATTCATTTGATACATTCACAGTCTAAACTAAAAGATTTAGATTGAAGTATCCAAGTTTCAATTTTTATAAAAAATAAATATAGAATAGATAACCAAAATATGAGCCATGTAATATTGATTCTACGATCTAAGTAAGTGAGAGTAAGAGTCCAAGTTTTTAATCCCGTAATATGACTAACAAAATATTTGATAAGTTGAGATGCAAGATCAATCACACAATTCTCCACATCTTAATATTAGTCGTGAGTTTTATTGTTAGTTTTTTTTTTTTGTTTTTTGAAAGAAAACAAAAATACGATGATCATTTTTATTTTTTTTTGGTAAAGCAATGCACACGGTTTGAAACTTTTTGACATGATTCAAAGGTTTGACCTTAAAGCTTTAAATATGTTTAACGTATACGAGACATTCTTATAAAATCAAGTCATGCAAGAGATGTCTAACATGGATTTCCGCCGCAATAAGGTGATGCGTTTTAGAAGTCAAGTTCCTCTAAAAAAAGTCAAGTTCATTAAATGATTTTAAAAATAAGTATACCTTTTTATAATTAAGTCATTTAATCATCATTGGTCAATAAAAAAAATCCAATCTAACCATTATTGGACAATAAAAAGAAGTCAATTTAACCGTTATAGTATATCATTGTACATGTGTTTTACACACGCTTATTGATAACCATTATTGGTCGGTCAATGAAATCAAGTCAATTTAACCGTTATGGTGTATCATTGTACATGGGTCTTATACGTGTTCGTTGTGGGTCTGATCATTTAGTATATGTTTGGATGAACGTTTAGAAAAAGTAAAACCATTGCAAAAACCATGTTTATATAAAAGCTACAAATACATGCTAGTGATTTTTTATGGCGGGGAGGTGAAAAAAACAAGTGTCTGGGGTGAGAAAATGTCAATCCAAAACACTTACTCTTCATTATGTAATTTTTTTAATTTGTTCTCATCCAAATTCACAATGATCAACTCTATTCACCTTTTATGAAGGAACATAGAGATCTCACATCTTCTCAAAAGTTGGACCGAAAATCATATATAAGTCTTATATAGGGGATAAAAAACACGAAACCTTATTTGTTCAAATTACCACATGTACTACTCAATAATATATACTAAATTATAAATCTAAGGAAAAGAATTTAAAAGTCAAATGCATTTTGTTTAAATTTTAGATCAAATTCATTTGACTTTCATAATCCCTTTTGATTTATAACTTACGGGAGGAGAATAAATTATTTTCCATTAATAACCATTTTTTAGAAGAAAAAATTATTCATTTTTAAATATCTATTTTAAAAGTTAAATTCAACTTTAAATATTATTTTATTAAAAGTCAATAGTCATTGACAAAGAATTATTGAAGGTCTAAATATAAAGTTTGACTCAAGTGTCAACATGTCCTACTAACTCTTTTAGATCCTTAAACAAGAATTCTTTTTTACGCAAATCTACCTTAGATTTTGAGTTAGAGAAGTTTGTATAATGATTTGATGGAAAGATCCCAACATCCTAGTCCCAATGTTGTCGTTGTCGTTTTCGTTGACTTGCCTTTTTTTTTAGTATATTTTTCTTGTGCTTTACCATAACTGTCACATTTTTGTTATTTTAATCCTTTTTTTTTTTGTTGGGTTTGAACAACAGGACCAGGGAGAGGACATCCAATCGTCATTTTTTTATAATCCTGAAAATCAAAATAATGTGTCAGCACCTATGATGGCTCCTGGTTCTACACCTGCGGTAAGCACTAATTATGCAGTCCCTAATTCACTTTCCTAATTCTAATTTTATTCTAATTGTTTTGTTTTTGCAAGATGTGAGGATTTGTTTGTTTGTTCATTTAGATTTATACTAATGTTATGTTTATTAAATAATTTCTTAGGTTCAGTATGGGTCGGTGGGACCATCACTTGCAAATCAAAATCAGCTCCAAAGCACTGAGCTTATGACAAATTCCTCAAATGCAGTTGGTCATGGTCTGGATTCTAATCTGGTACCACATTCAATTCCAAACATTTCATATCCACAAGTGACTGAAACACAACAAGGCCACTCTCACTCATTTCAGGTAAATTATTTATAGTAAATTTATGGTTCATGCCTTCAATGATGATTTACTTTTGCTTTAATTACATTACTACTTACACTCACTCATACAAGATTTCCCTTGTAGTTGAACAAATAGGTGTGACAAAAACAGTATGCAAAGATCATTTTTCTATACTTTTATACACTTATTACTTCACACTTTGATGCAAGTATAATAAATCATGCCTATAAATACTTGTATAATTTAGCTCACTCTCTTATCTTACACCATCATCAATTGGAAGCTAACAATTAAATGTAAGAGTTAGTTATACTAGTTAGTTGTTCTCATTGACCATATGATTTTTGTTATACATGTGTTTTGATTTCATATTATAGATGCTCTTAAAATATTTGTGGTATATATGTCATAATTTTTTTTAATAATTTCAGGCAGGATTACCGATCTCCTATGGAACTGGTTCGTTTATTCAAGACCAAAATGCCCAAATGGGTTATGACCAATTTTCTCAAGTCCATAATGAGAATTTTCAACAGTAGGTTTTCCTATCCTTTTAATGGCATTATCAATACTACATGTACTATTTTTATTTTTTTTAATCTTATAGACTATATGCAATATTCATATATTATTTTATAGGCTGCAAGGTTTGGGCATGTCCTACGGGAACAACATGAACAATCAAATGTCAATGCCCTATCAATCAGCGTCATTCATCCCAAATCATGTAAGTACAATAGTAGAAAACCATGCACTAACACTAATGTCGTATAGTTACTAAATAGGACAATTAATTTCTTGTGAGCTACAATTAATTTCTTTACTTGTGTACAGTTGGAAGCAATGCAAAGTGGTGGCCAATATTTTACAAATCAAGGTTATGCATTAGTCCCTCCTAATCAGAATCCTTCCACACAAAACTATAGGTACTCTCAAGGAATGCAATTCAAATTTCTTCTTTAATTAAATATCTTCTCTATTTTCTTAAAAATATATTGTCATATGCTCTTTATTATCATGATGCTTCTCAACTAAATAATTAAGGCTTTTTCACTCTATAGTTCGGATTACTACGACCAGAACAACAACCAATACTTTGCTCCTAACGTCTCGCAATATGCCCCCAACTACATGTTTTATGATTCACTAATCCACCAATTCTTATAGCAATCTTTGTTAAATATAGTTGAAGATTTGTTAAAACTTGTTTTATATTGTTTAACTATCATAAACAATATTCAACTCATTTGTTTAAATCTCAATCTATATCTAACAATCTAATTAACTAATAATCAAGTTAACGTACAAATGAATGACAATATCTTTTTTATTTTATTTTTATATTCAGGTCACCTCAGAATGGCTCACATATGGCTCCTTTCCATTCAAGTGGACAACTTAGCTACAATTATACACCAGCATTTGAAAGTCCTCGCTTTACATCACAAGCTAGGCAGAATATTAGGTGATTATCTATGAGTTTTTTTGCAACAAATATATCTAACTAATACTTAAAAATTAAGTATGATTTTGAGTGCTCTTTATATTTAAAATGATGCTCAATTGAATAATTTTTGGACTCTAGGTTGGAGCAACACAACCGCAGCCACAATCAACTGTCTGCAGCTGCACCAAGCTTTTGGGGTTCACAAAGTGTCCCCAACATGGTGTATGATTCCTCTACTTCTTTTATATGAATATTCTTTTTAAAATTTTCAATTAGATTAATTATTTTTCTACGATCATACATCTATAATTATGTTACATCTTTTTGTGTAATTTGTAGTAAATGCTACGATGAAAATATAAATGATTTCTCTCCTCTAAGGATAAATTTTTACAATAATACTACCTCTGTTCCATAAAAATTGATATTCATAACAAAATATATATATATATATATATATATATATATATATATATCGTTTCAAAATAATCGTCGCATTTAATTTTTAAGGTGGTGATAAAAAAATTTCCCATTGCATCCTTTAATTATTACAGTTTATAACGCTCCCAATTGAATATATTTCATTTTCTATCTATGAATGACAAATACATCAATTATTAATAAGAGTAATGTAGTAAAAGTATTATTCTCTTTATTTCGTTTATACTTTTTTTTAATCGAATTTCATTTATACATATTTTAGTTTATGGTAAATAGTCATATGTTGATTGTGACAAAGAGAGTATCAATTATCAACAAATTTAATATTACTAACAACTTTTTTTATTATAGTGATTTAGCCAATGGATAGATATCTTAGGAATAATGCATTATTAAGTCAATTACGAAATATATGAATTCAGGTCACCCCAGAATCAGTTGTTAACTACATCAGTGCATCAAACTACTCAAGGTCTTGAAATGCTGGCCAGTTCTGGTCCATCACAGTCTCAAGTTGCAATGCAGCCAACTTTTTCTGCAGGAAATGTTACCCGGTATCAAGTTTTTTTTTTATTCTCTTCAACTTAATAAATCAGTATGAAGTACTAAACATAAATGTCCGTTGATATTTTTTAGGCAAGAACCATTTCCAACTTTGGAATCATCTATAATTGCTCATCCAAATTCGTCTGTTCAACAAAATGCTTACAGACCTGTGATGCCTGCAGATGTTGCTGCTTCTGTGTACGTGCTGAATTTTCATGATTAAACTAAAAATCTTACTTGATTATATGCTAATTGATTATCTAACTGAGTTATATACTGAGAGTAAATGTTGTAATTTAATTTTATGGATTTAGGGCTGCAATGCGCTCTAGCTATGGGCAACACCCATACTTGGTTGGTGGAGGAAGCAATTCAGTTAGCTCAGGATCTCATGCAACTTTAATGTATGAATGACTTAACTCCTTCAAATTATAATTGTTAATTTTAATTTGTCTGATTATAAGCATCATTTATGGATTAACTAAGCATAAAAAATTTGACGAATAGAGAAAAATGCTAGTACATCTTGAAGCATCGTGCTAAAGAGGTCCTCTTGTTGCAGGTATCACTCCCAAACATCAGTCCCTAGTGGTAACATTCAACATGTCGCTGCCCCTGTGCAACAACAGCTCCCATTGTAAGCAACATTTACCGATTATGTTACTTTCCCATTAAAGGATATATACACAATACATGCATTAATTTGAGATTGTCACCATTTATTAATTAGTAACAATTATTGCTACATGCTACTAGTTACTAATACTCCGTTAATTAATTTTAAAATAAAGGTCCCAAATTAGGCCAACTCAAGTGATTTACAACTTAGACATGATAAATGCACGTAGGAGTACTTTGCACTCACAGAGTGCTGCACTGCATGGGCCAACAATGACTTATATGCAACCACAAAGTGCTATATTGCATGGTTCAACAATGAATACTTTGCAATCACATAGTACTGCATTGCATGGGCCAACGACGAGTAGCTTGCAACCGCAGAGAGCGATATTGCAAGGGCCAGCGATGACTGACTTGCAAGCACAGAGTGCCATACTGCAAAGCCCGGCGATGAGCGACTTGCAACCGCAAGGTGCCACATTGCAAGGGCCGGCAATGAGTAACTTGCAACCCCAGAGTGCTTCATTCCATGGGCCAACAATCAGTAATGTGCTACCACAGAGTGCCATATTGGAGGGGTCAACAATGACTAAGTTGCAACCGCAGAATGCCACACTGCAAGGGCCAAGAACCCTGCCTTTCAACATCCCAACTTCAGAAGAGCTGAGCTCAATGATTTTTGGTCATTCAGTCAATGGACCCATTGATGGAGCTACTTCAAGAAACCCCAGCGCCACTTCGGATGAGATCGCACAACTTCTAAGGTATCAATCTTTTCATTTTATAGAGGTTTTTTTAGGTTATCTTTGAAGAATTACGAGTAATTTACCCATAAACCAATTAAAATTAGTCATATAAGTAAATTTTTAAGTGAAGTGGAAGTTAGTTTTTTGGGACCAAATGCAAATTTACTTATGTGGCAAATTTTGATTAGTCGTTACATAAATTATACCCACAATTTTTCAAAGCTATCCTAGACGTCATCTTTTATTGATTGAGTTTAATTTTGATATATTATGAGATATATAGTTTTTTTATCAACAAATAACAATCAATCATATGTGTGACTTTAGAGATAGCTATGATAAAAGTCAAATATTTTAATTTTCTAAAAATTGTGATTGATTGATCATGTGAAAAACTTCACATTGATAATAAAAAATGCACATTTTAGTAATTTTCCGCTATTTATTCAATAAAAGACTTTATAATATGATGTGGAATAGTAAAATGATTGAGGTGCCAATAACACCATAGACCATGTAGACTTATTTTTTTTCTTTCTTCTCTTAACCAATTCTTCAGGAGAGTAGAAACAGCTGAAAAAAGCAAGCAGCAACAAGGAGCTCCTGCTACTCCAAGGGATGGATTTACTGCAAGTCAATGTGATAAAGGAAAACTTCCTGCATCTCCATCAGCTGGGTAATTAACTTCAAGTTATATATATATATATATATATATATATATATATATATATATATATATATATATATATATATCATTTATCTTGCATTTTAGAATAAATAGAGGCTCAAATCCTTTTCAAAATGAAAAAAAAAGATACTCAAATGAGTAGGAAATTGAACATGCTGCTATTAACACATTGTAATTAAGGTTTAGTTATTTGAGAAAAATAATAATAAATATATCTATTTTTTTGGGGGAAATATATCTACTAATTTGAAATGAGTATATCTAGTGATAATGTTTTTAAAGATGACTTATATATAGTGACAAATGTAGTATAGTTACAAGAATGAAGTGGAGAAACTCTCTTACTTGTCACAGGACCAACACCTCACATTTAGGCACACATCCATGAAGCTAAAAAAATTTTAAAAAAAAAGATTAAAGTGATATTGATTGATGTGACTATTTTATTTATCTTTTAATTTTTTTAATTTATATGTGTGTGTCTAAATGCTTATGCCTACATAAGACTTTCTCGAATGAAGTGATATGACAAAATAATTTGATGTCTATGTATAATTAATTTACAGTGAGTCACATTCATATCTTTTAAATCCAAAGAATACTTATTTATTAAACCCTATACATATATTCCTCCATTTCTTATGCTGTCTAATTAATGATTTAATATACAAATGCATGCAATTAACTTTTTCTTGTTATATTCAGGCCACCCCAGAAGCAACAAGTACAGGCTCCTGCTGCTCCAAGGGACGGAGTTCATGCTAATCAACGTGATAAAGGAAAACTCCCCCAATCTCCATCAACAAGGTAATTAACTTAAATATGAACAAATTAGTGAAAATTGAATGTTTAAACACGTTGTGAATTGATAAGTAGTAACACATTCTTAAACACACTTTTTTCACCATACTTTTCTTTATTGATGAAATTCAAATGTATATTCCAATATATTTATGAGATTCATATGAATTTCAACCAATAAAATAGTCTCTTTTGAAATTAGTGTATTCTAAAAAGAAAAGAAGAAAATCTAGAATGTTTCTTTCGAAATTTGTGATGTTAATTTTAATAAAATAATAAAAACACTATAAATATGGAGGGAATTCTATGTTAATTTATACTTCTTGTATTCATTTAAGTGGTTTAATTATGTGCATAAATGATACATATTTATAGGCCTCAGACATTTCAAACAATTTCGAGATCAACATACCTGGCCCTTAATCAAACGACTATACCTGCTCCTTCTTCACCTACTACTCAGCAAAATCAACAAGGAGTGGAGATAAACCAAAACGTTGTTCATCTTACAAATCTGGTTAGTAAAATTCATCCTCATTTTCTTTTAATTATTTACTAAAGACTAGTATTTTCCAATTCCCCCCAAAATGTTCTCCTTTTATGTTTGCAAGTGTAGACAATACCTCATGTCTTAAATATATATAAATATAAAGTCAAATGTATTTAGTCTAAATTTGACTTGCAAAAAACATGACTTTTTTCTTATATTTAAAATAACCGAGAGTACTATTTTTTGAAACGAACTACTAAAGTAATTAAAAAAACTAAAGATGGCTAAATGTGTGTTGCACTAGGGAGATAGGGAGGAGCTGCCTGTTTGCCGTGGGCGTGGTCGTCCACCAAAACAACCCGGCCAGAGTTCAAATGTGTCCAACCTCAAAAAGGTAGTATGTATATTTCCCATTTTGTATAAAATCAGGTATCTTATATACAAATGTGAAAATTAATCTCTCTAATGAACTATGTAATCAAATAACTAAAGTTGCTAAATGTTTGTTGCACTAGGGAGAAAAGGAGGAAGCTCCAAAACGTCCTCGAGGTCGTCCCAGAAGACTTCCTCAACAGGTAGTGTATATTTTCTCTCAAGGATACCTTTATATTGTATAAATTTGGTTATCTCATTTTCAAATGTGTACATTAATCTCTTCAGAGGATTGAATAATTAAGACCATATGGCTAAATTTGTGTTGCACTAGGGAGACAAAGAAGAGGCACCAAAATATTGTGGGCGTGGTCGTCCACCAAAACGAGTTGAACATAGTTCTGATCCACCTACTCTCACAAAGGTAGCATCTATATTTTCTATATTGAAGTATAATTTTATTTTATTTTGTACGAAATCGAACATCTCATATACAAATGTCATGTGTACATTAATCTCTTAAGCAATGACAAAACTCTATCTCAAAATTTCAAAGTTGTTGCATTCTCATGCTAAATTCAAACCCGAGACTACTGAGTTAAATTCAAATAGACTTGAAATTTCATCATCCGGTGCTCTTGGTTACATGTATGATGACTATGTTGTTTACCTTTTTACTGTTCTTATTACATTTTTATGGTTATTATATTAAGATAGTTAGATTATTGTCCCTGATGTGAGCCAAAAATGAGAATATAAAGATTCTTATGCTTGATTTGTTTGTGTAGATGCAAAAGACCGGAGAGAGTTCTTTTGGAGCAGGGAATGCTGGAACATCTTCTACACCTCAACAAGAGCAGATGAATTGTGAAAATATGAATGAAGAAGGTCAAAATGCGAACCAAGTTGACTCTAATGTTGAGAGCAGGTGATTTTTATTACCATATATTTCTGTGTTAAACTCTCGCAATTTAATATAGACAAAATGATAACTTATCACAATTTTGAATTTTAGGAAAAAATATGAAAATGCAATTTATCATGGGAGTTCTGATTGGCCCTTGGACCCCCATCTCAAAAAATTCAAAGATCTACCTGGTAATTACCATTCTCTAAACACTACTCTTTTAAGAAATTTTTAAATATTTGTTTATAGTATATAAATATTTGATAGATCTTTGAAGATGATTAGATTACAAGCCTTTGCATTTGCGCTAATAAAATCTTGTATGTTGATAAGATTGGTATTTTCTCCATGCAGATGCAGATAAGTGATGTGCCAACCAAGCTCGAAGAGGAAATGGCAAGTGGTTGAAATTCTCCCCAAGACCAGTGGAAATTGTCTTGCTTTTATTTACTCATGAATATTTGGTCATATCAAACATGATATTATTTTCATAATGTTGTTTTCTATAGTTTTGTGTTGTGGACAAATGCTTTAGGCCAAAAGGCCTTGTCTTTCAAATTTAAATTGTGACTTTGTTAATTATCAGTTGGATTGTAGAATATTGAGGCATATTGTTGGTTTCTTGTTTTATACCTGCAACCATTGATTGATGAAAATTTCTTTGCAATGCTTGCTTTCCTCATGGTAGGCATTGACATCTTTTCTTGAAATATGATATGAATTAGAAATCATTAGCATAAGAAGTTTATGAATCCTTATTTCTCATGGTCCTTCTACTATAGAACTTGGTTTCCTTAATGGTGAGAGGAGAATCCCAAGTGGTGAAGTTGTCATAAGTGTTTAGAGGCTAACAGGATTCTTTGTGTGTTATGTTCTTGTCTTCAATCTGAGTCTCATCTTTTTGGTTTGTGTGACTTATCTATGTGGGTTTTGCATGGGTGTTTAACTGGTGGGAGCTTTCTCTTGTTATGCCTAGAAACTTGGTATTTTGATTTCTTTTGTTTGTCCCTTGTGCTCCTAAGAGATTTAGGAAGGACCCTGTCCTAATGTTTCCCTCAGTGGTTTTGGTGGAAGCTTCAAAGTTGGGATATTTTTAACAATAGTAGTTGTATTGTTATTAGATCATATTAGAGTGTCTTTGTGAAAGAGGTAATTGGCTAAGTTCAAGGTTAGGTATTGTTTGTACTTTGAGTGGTGTGTGCTCATCTAGTGTTTGGGTAGAAATTAGTTTGTTTTATTTTTGTGCCTTGGGTGGTCGGGGCTAACTATAACTAGTTTTGATGTTTACACAAAAAATTATAAGTAATTTACCAGTACTTTTGCTTGGAAGTTGGAACCCACTCAGATGAACTTGAGTATGAGAGTTCATTGGTGATCACAAATGACACGCTATGCATCTTTTGTGGGAGGGAACATTAAAATGAAATGTCATATCTTTGGTTGGTGTAATTTCTTGTTCTAAATGTGTTAAATATGGTCATTAAGTTGTTGTGAATGATGATAGTTATGCCTCAAAATGTATGCAAGTTTTTCATAGTTTTATATTCTATATTTGAGACATGCGATTCCCACTTTTTTTCTTTTGATATTATTATCAGGGGATGGAATTCTCAGGGATAATGAGATGATACAATCCAATCCAAGCCATATAGTGACATTTCATGAAAGAAAATATAAGTGTTTTTTTTTTCCACTCTACTGATTTCTAGAGCACTCTACGATATTTTGGATTATATAATCCGAAAGGTATAAATACGTTCAAAAAACCTTCATTTTTTCGGATTTTAGAATCCAAAATAGGTCCCTTGTGAAGTTTGGAGGATG
>Ga0315914_1010706_pt1 | contig 11314 bp, 10 predicted proteins | sample MpolenodulesMG_FD_203920 | JGI IMG/M metagenome (GOLD analysis project Ga0315914, IMG submission 203920) | Medicago polymorpha root nodule microbial communities from Los Angeles, California, United States - elongated nodules | ecosystem: Host-associated > Plants > Roots > Nodule | place: USA... | reverse complement strand
GGGTGGGGTGGGGTGTGGGACGGGACAAAAGCTTAAATCTATAATTGGGCAGACAACCTATTCCTGAAAAATTCTATCCCAATAAAATCTGGGATAAGATTCCCCCAAGAAAATCAATTGAAATTGTTTCCAAACTGATAATCTTTTGCACAATGATTTCCAACAATAACAGCTTTAATTTTGAAGTTTCGATGCTACACATTCTTTCTTTTCTCCTTTCTCTTGCCTAACTCTCTGATTATGAGCAGTCACCCTATTGCTAGCAAGTTGGTGAAGCATATTATTAATTCTGCTATTGTGCACACTATTTGGAGCATATGGATTGAAAGAAACAACAGATGCTTTTCTAACAAGCAAAGTAACATGAGCACCATTTTCAATTCTATTCTTGCTGAAGTCAAGCTAAGTTTTAAACTTGTTATAGGCAAAGGAGCATCTGCTGGCTCCTCCTATGGGAGCCTCCCCCCTGTGGAGCTATTGGAGTTGTGTTTAGAAACTCCACTTCTACTTTCTTAGGTGCTTTTGCTCAAAATGTTGGGCATGCCACACCTTTAGAAGAATTTTGTGCTTGTATGTTTGCTATTGAGAAGGCTTCAGAGTTGCAATTGAAGGACATTTGGATTGAAACTGACTCCCTTGGAGTGGTGAAGGCTTATAACAACCAAGAGGGAGTGCCTTGGAAAATGAAGACAAGATGGCATAAGTGCATGTTCTTCTGCAAGCAGATTTGTTATGTTTTCTCTCATGTGCTTAGGGAGGGCAATTTGGTGGCTGATGCTTTGGCCAAGAATGGCCAAAATCTGGCTATGCACTCTTCACATTGGTGGGAGCATCGCCCCCCATTTGTGAACTCTCTTCTCTCTAGGGATTCTCTAGGTTTACCTTTTACTAGAGTTGATATGGATTGATGTTTGTACTTTTTTAGTTTTCTTGCTTGAGTTTCTTTGAATTGGTGTTTGTAAGTGGTTCAGGCAGCTCCTGATTCTTTTATTTCATTTCATAGCTTTAAAAAAAAAAAAAAAAACTCTACCATAGATATCTAATAGATTGTAGACTCAATGCAGCCCTAAGAAGATAGCACATATTGGCAAAGAATTTATCATGACTATTAGTACATGTGAATAGTTCAAACAAGTACATGCAATGCTCACACACTTTTGACATGCCAGGTGTTGCACTACCCCGTATGGCTGCATTTGACTCTTCGTGCCTTCGTTCATTGAAAACCTTTGGAAGCTTGTGTGCCGCTACAAGCCCCCCATCATCTTGTCTAGAAGTCAAATTTGTATGTTCCTTTCCTTCTTCAACATTCGAAACATTGATTTCTCTTGAATTCAAAATCTCCACCATACGATTGAATTCATCTCTACATAAGATTAAAGATATTTAGATGGTCTGGAGAAAGCAAACAACAAATGGTTTTCATCATGATGTGACGTTTCAAAAGGAAAGGGGGGTAATTGTTTCATTTTTAAGTAAAAATATTCTCCTATTTGGATATTCTTTTCAACAGAATAAAATGAAAAAGATTAACATCTAAGTGTAACCATCCAATTGACGTTCATTCATTATTATTTTTTAGGTCGAGTAGCCTAGTAGCTAGAAATTCACCTTTTTAAGGTGAATAAGTGGGAAATCCGGGATTTGAACCCCGACCCCTGCATATATTATGTGATGTCCCAACCAACCGAGCTATGCTCACGGGGAATGACCTTCATTCATTTTTATACACTTAAAGTCAATGCGAGATTGAAAAACTAACCCTTGTTTCCCTCTATCCCAAGCCTTCCACTCAAACACACACACACACACATATATACTCTTTATTTTGTTAAGCCAATGCCTAGGCGTGGCTTAAACATTTCAAACGCCAAATAAGAGAGGCATGCTTGAAAATATCATAAACTATGCAAGTAATATCCAAACGAGACTTTTCTGTGCTCTAGGATATCCACATGAGGAGAAAAAGAAGAGAGACGATGATAAATTTTTTTGAATTCCATCCCAAAGCAACCAACGTTGGCAAGAAACATAAGAATAACAAACAGGGTTCATCACTATAAAAATTGTATATCAAATTACAAGAACCTTGTGTAAGTTCTAAGCCATAGGGATGAACAATCTGATCTTACAGCATTACCAACTTCAATAATAAAATTGGTAAATGAGCCACTTAGCAAGGTGGAGAAAAAACTACTACAGTTATTATGAAGTTAATTAATGTACCTAGTGAATTTTGTTCGTTTCACCAGTTGCTCTATGTCTGAAAGCTTATTATTCTCATTTTGCTTTCCTTTCTCAACACGCCTAGACAGAACAAAGTCAAAACTGCTGTTTTGCTTACTGCGACCATCACCGATGCTTGCCATTTTAGACAATTCAGATTGTGGGAGCTGCGAATAAATAAGCATGTTTAATAATAGGAAAATAATCAAATTCAATACCAAGAATTGAGACATGAAATACAGAAAGTGTGAGATAGATAAAAAAAAAAGAAGTTATTCATTGAAATAGACAGATTCAAACAAACAAAACTTTAGGATGAAGAAAATGAAGAACAAGGCTGAAAGGGCTCGTCACAGAGCATATGATATGAAAATCCAGATAAAATATAATCAGTCATGTGACATTAATGGATAAGGCCATATCATTACATAAGAGCAAACGGAGCATTAAATTTGCATCCGCTTAGAAGAATAACTTATGAACGTAACTACTCGAATATGTTTAGAGGCAATTTGTATTGTACAGCATAGTTACTAATCCTGAATGACATCACCAGTGGCCAGCCTCAAAAATGCTGTTAAAAATAATATAAATAGGGTAATTATAGACTGATTCTATGTTGTAAGTAATCACAACTGCAACATACTAAGCACTAAAACTATACACTAATAGAGAAGAAGCAAAAACGTTTCTTACATGTAAATTGCTTTTGAGCAGATTATCTTCGTTGTGCTGTTCACTGGTTGCCAATTTACCTGTCACAGTTCAATAAAATGATCGGGAATATGAGAGTATCGCCAAAATCAATATTAATCAGTACCTGAAATTATACAGCTAATACATTGACAATAACATATATAACTCCACAACTAAAGGACTTGTTGTGAAGCACAAATAATATTTAACGTGTATCAAGCACCAGACGGTTTTACACTGATAAAATACAAATAGTAAGTAGATTAAGAGAAATGTGAGAATCTATCTCTTTTAATATGTCACTTCTTGAAAGCCACGAACTTCATGTTACCTTATCATTACACCCATTTTAAAACAAACGTCAAAGTGTTGCCATACCTAAAACTATTAGTTCACATTAAGTTAATATGATTGGCGTTACATTTGCCCCTCTACTAAGCTTTAATTAGCAAAACGAAGGCCTTTCATTGAAATCAATAGAAACATCAACATCTAGCATGTTAATCATCCCATTAAATTCATAAGTTAAGATCAAACGCCATTTATACAAATACTTAAAGTTGGCTTTGGGGTCTGTTTCACAAGTCACATGTTTGAACTTATACTTATAGCTTATGTCTTATTAGCTCATTTGACTAAAAAAGACCCGTTTGGTAACCGTAATTTTCTCACGAGCTTATAGCTTATTTTTACTAGCTTGTAGCATTTTTTGATAAGCTAAGGGCCTGCTTGGATTAGGCTTATTTTGAGCTTATGCAAAACGGCTTATGCAAATAAATAAGCTTATATGTTAATTTATAATTTCTCACTAACGAAAGTTGTTTCTTTATAAACTGTTTTTTCATAAACTACATTTACAAACTTATGAATAATACATAAAAACTTATTTGTTTGCATAAGTTGTTTTGCACAAGATCAAAATAAACCTAATCCAAACGGCCCTAATTCAAGTAGCTTATAGCTTAAAGCTTGTAGCTTATCATTTTTTATCTCAATTTTACCCATGTAGCCTTAAGTGAAAAAAAAAATTAATATATCTTATTTACGTCATTTCATACTGATAAGCTAGTTCAAGTGCTAGTCTTACCAAACACTACAAATTCAATCAGCTAACTTATCCGCCATCAGCTATCTACTATAAGCTATCATCTACCAAACAGCGCCTTCATATACTGTTCTTATTATGATTATATAAAATAATTGCATATTGTACAAGGTTTCGACAAAACAGAGTCTCCAATATACACTGGCACTAATAAATTAGGACTTCAATTTCAAAGTTCAAATTCTAAAACTCTGAATCAATTAATTCATCATCCTGTAACCAAAGCTACTTAACTCTCACCCTCACATAAACAACACTTGTTAACGAAACTAATTATGTCATTAATCTGAAGTTAAACCACTCACATTGTTTAATTAGTGTTTGTAATCACTATAATCATGCTCACAATCAATCGCAACAATGATGATTCATAGAGATCTAGGTTAATTGCGTCTGAAGAATAACAGAAAAACACGAAAAGAGAAACGAACCTTGATCATCTTCAATGGAAGAGGGAGGGTTAGTAGCGGAATCAGTAGCGGAGAAGAAGGAAGGAAGAAAACGAGTGGCTCCGTCAGCGATGAGGCGGTAGGCAGGATCAACGAGCTTTGAAATCCATCGGCGGTTCGATGGTGGACGGGCGTAAGGACTGGCTGGTGGCTTTCTCGGCGGTGGTTTTCGAAGTTTGCCGCCGGCGCCTCTTTGCTCCGGTGCGGTTGACGGCAACGGTATGATTTGATCCATAGAATAATAAACAGTTGATAGGGGAAAAAGTTAAAATCGAGAAGCAAGATAAAGATATCAACGATGGCACTCAACCCACTTCCAAAGTCGAGTAGCCGCGGATTTTTTTTTTTTTTTCTTTTCAAAATGAGAATTTTATTTTGGAAATTATGGGACCAGGATTTGCTGTTGTAGTGAAACAACACAGTTTCACACAGTTTTCAATAATAGCCATTGGATCTTATTTGATAGTACTACATTATACTTTTGTCAAACCAATCTAATGGTTGGCATAGCAATTGTGTTGTTTTTTACGCACTGAATCCAAATCCGAAATTATGCCTTCAACCCATTAAAACAAAAAAAAAAAAAAATTCTATCTAAATTTCATCAATCATTTTTAAACTACGTATCTATTATCAACTATCTCATCTTTTAACTAAGGCTTATTCAATTACTCGGTCCCTTAACTTAATTGATTGTCTCAATTTGGTCTCCTAACTATAATTTGTATCAATTTGGTCCCTTATGTTTTGCTCTATTACTAGTTTTTGTCCTTTTTGTTAGTTTCTCTCAAAAAAAAACGTTAACAGAAAGCACTAAAACTAGTAACGGAGCAAAACATAGGGGACCAAATTTGATGCATAAGTTAACGTTTTTTTTTAGAGAAACTAACAGAAAGGACTAAAACTAGTAACATAGCAAAATATAAGGGACCAAATTAGTACAAATTATAGTTAGACGACCAAATTGAGACAATCAATTAAGTTAAGGGATCGGGTGATTGAATAAGTCTTTAACTAAAATATACACTCTTCACTTTTGTTAAGGGTGTAAGTGGCTCGGATAAAACTGATGAAACCGAAAATCCAAACCGAACAAAACTAAAAAAGTATCCGATCTAGTTTGGTTCGGTTCTCAGTTTTTAATTTTGAGATCCAAAGAACCGATGAATTGAATTGATGTTAACATCATTCCCCATTTTAGTAATATTATCCCTCTTCACACACATTTATGATTCAGCTCAAAATTAAAGTCAAACATAAAATACTCCTTGATTCATTCACTTTCTCTCATCATCATCTCATCTCATCTCATCAGTCACTCTATTTCGTTTCACCTTTCTTAGTTTCGACTTTATTTAGGCAGTTGCGGTAAGCTTCATTATAATAATGTGGGGCCGACCTAAACACTCTACTTTCCATGAAATCCATAACATAAGGTCCTTTCTCAAAAACCCTTAGGAGTGTATTTGTGGTAGCTAGGGAAAGTGGTTTGAATTTTATCATTATCTTTCCTAGATTTAGGAAGTGGATCTAAAAATGCATGAGAACCAATGTTAGGGATTAGTACTTGGGATTTCCAAATCAAAGCACGCTCATCTTTCAGGTCCGATTCAGCCACAAAATTGCAATTCCCAGGCTGCATGGGTTGTTAGAAGTTGACAGCAGCAGCAGTTGGAGCTGTAGGATCTGACGTTTGTGCATGCGAAGATGATTCTGCCATCTTTGGAGAATCTAAAGTTTAAGGTGAGATATTTTGAGATTTTGAACCGATAGAGTTGTTCCACAAGAGGTTTCACGATGATTGAAGGTAAAAATGGAAACTTTTGGTGGAATTTCAAGTGATTTTCAACAAATTTAGATCGGAGAAGATAAAGAGATTACAAAGAAAATGATGAACAATGAAAGGAGAAGGGTTTGCATATTTTGGAAAGTGTAAAAAGTGATATATAAAGTGAAAGTTTGTTTTTATACTTTCTAAAATTAAAAAGGGTTAGACCTTTGGTTTCTTTCTCAGTCTTAGATGAGGACAGGTGTCATCATCCTAATGTGACAGTTATTGAAAAGCTTTTTAGTGGGGAATTCCAAAATAAAAACGTGGCCCACTAATTTGGTGTGGGCGCCATAAAATGCTGTTTTCAAAAATGCAAATTTTCTCATTCATATTTCCAGTCGAAAGTGACATTTTTGGAAGGCAGTTTGTTGGACTATATTTTATCTTGTGAATATTCGACAAGTAAAAGAATGTTCAAAGCTGCAAACAGTTCGACAGTCCACATTGGAAGTTGCTAAGTTCGACAGATGCTGAGAACATTTGACAGAAGCTATACTTCGACAAGCAGTTAGATTGTGGAAAATGTGGTTTCAAGTGTCCAGACAGTTCTCGTGGAAAGACATTCAGTTTTTAGAAGTTTAAGTCTTTGCAGTTATTTTCTCTATGTATATATAGTAGATTTTCATAAGCAAAACAAGTCGCAAATCACTTATAGAATTCTAGCACTCAAAGTACCAGCTTCTAGAGAAAAGAGTCACATAATGTATTTAATCTGATTTGTCAAACCACATTTACTTTAATGCAATGGAATTTACTTTTCTTTAAGTTTATGCGTTTAAACTTTTAAGTCTTTTATTTTCATTTTCTTTACTGATCTCTGTTGAAAGGCAGTTTATCTTCATACAAAAAACAGTTTTCTTCATCTTGTTCATAAAGCAACCTATGATTATGATGAACATTCATATATTTTATGGAAAAAGATTGTACAACATGTCCTAGCATTTATGGTTTGATCATGATTGTAATAATCAAAACTAGTCATATTGTTTACCAAAAACATCGTTAAATACAAGGGATTGTGGAAGGAACCAGGATAATTGCTTGTGTCTTTCTCTTCTTTACTCTCTATCTCTTTATATCCGTTGCAAGTGTTTGATAAAATTAGATGTTCAACTCGTTGATAAATGTAAAATGACATAAAAAAGAATTCATAATTTATAATAAAATTTATATAAATTGATATTTAAGTATTCTGAAATTCTTAATTTAAATTTATTTTTTAACAAAACAAAAGTAATCAAAATTTATAATTTTAATACATCTTTTATCTTATACATTAAATTTTATTTGATATTTATTTTTATTTGAGTGTTTCTACTTTACAAAACAATTAAACATAACAATTGACAGTTATCAGAATGTATTATTATTATTATATGTATTACTAACAATATTGGATAGTTACAATGAATAATATTTTCTTGACATTTATTTTACTGAATTATTAAACACATTATCAACCAAGGAAGACATAAAACCATTTTTTTTTACAAACGACATAAGCCAATTTTATTCGATTCAAAGCAAGGTAGGTTCCTTCGAAGAAAAACAAATGAGGTATATTATCATTAAAAAGTTTTGTTAGCTTAACTCAATTGGTAGGGATATGACATAATTTATAATTTATGTAGGGTTGGGGTTCGAATCCCGGACACCCCACTTCTCCACATGTAAATGTGTGAGCTTCAACCACTAAGTTATTAGACAAAAACAAAAAAAACACAATGAAGGTGTTTATTTTCTTGTCAACAATAACGATTTTTTTTTAAGGAGTCAACAATAAAGATATATATTTTATTATATTAAAAAAAAGTGGAAGGAAAAATAATAAATTCCAAGGCACTAAGCTATAAGTTTTTTTTTTCATGAAAAAATCTATCAGGTGTTTGTTTTGACTATTACTTTTTCCACTCTATTACACACTCACGCGTTCTGCAAAAAAGACAAAAATGCCCTTCGGATTTCATAATCCGAAATAATACTAAAGCTAGTTTGGATTGTATAATCCGAGCGTTTTCAATATAGATAAGAAAAATACCATTCCCCAAAGTTATAGTTTTACATTTTCACATTTTCACTTTCTCTCTCTCCCCTATCCCAAAATCTGAACCACACAAATTTATTCAAAGTTGGAATTTTTTTGCTCAAAATTATCACATTCAAAAGTTTAACAAACATCAGAGTGAAGGTTAGTACTGATTCTTTACGCATGCAAGTTAATTAGGTCGATTTTTTTTTATGTACACCGAAATTGTTCTTATTATATAATCCGAACTGTATTATTGCAGTTTGGATTTTAAAATCCGAATTATACCAGTGTTATTTTTTTCCTTGCGTTGTGCATTTTATGTTGATTTTGTCTTACCCTATTATGCATGTTACAAGCATAGTTTTAACACTCAGCTCGGTTATCGGCTCGGCAGGGGTACTGGGTCACTGGGTCAATGGTTGAACCACTGAGTCACTGGTTGAACCACATGGCTGAATCGGATTAAACCGGATAACTGGATTAAATGACTCGGTCTTAAGATTAAATATTTATAGGTATTTAACTAGATTAAAATACATATCAAACTAGATTTATACTTTATAAAAATTTAATGTTAGCCTTGTAATTGTAATTGTCAAAAACATAACACTGCCTTTTATTTTTTATTTTTTTAATGTTAGCCTTGTAATTGTAATTATTCAAAAAAAATATAAATATATAATTATTCAAAAATATATAAATAAATAACATTTCTTTATATTTTTGGTTAGACAGACTTTTGTAATTGCAGGTTGTTAGAAGCAATAAAATTGGGCTTATTTGACAAGCCCATTATACACTACAAAGTGAAAACCCTAAAAGTATAGCTATAAGATATCACCATGAACTTTAGCCGCTGCATAGCAACTGTATACAACTTTTCTTTCTCATTCCATTCTCTGCTAGTTCTTCTTGTTTGAGTCTGGAGCTTTCAACAAAGAACTGTAAGGGAAATCGTATGCGGTTTCAGTTCCTTCTCTCTTTCCAATCGCAGCTTAAGACCAAAATCCCCAAACATTTCTTCTTCCTTTTCATGTTTTTTTTGTTTAGAATGTTCAACATTGGACCGGCCGGTTCTTTAAACCAGCCAAGTCACCCGTTTTGACTGAGTCGCGCCGGTTTACACCGGTCTAATTGCATGACCAATCCAATGAGAAGCTCAAATCGGTCCGGTTTTTAAAACTATGGTTACAGGTGTAACATCATAAACCCTTAAAGCGATAAATCACTTAAATAGTACAATCATACAAAGGATTTAGATGCTACTTCTTCTATAAGTTGAAAACATGCATAAATAATTTTTCAAAACATCGCAGCGGATTAATATCATAACATCTCATCATCAGATAAATAAAATCTCCAAAGTAGTCATGCCACATAAATTATAATTCATCACCAAATATAAATCTCAAATCTCAACATACTTAGTGATAAATCTCATAAAGTCATAAGACATAAATAACAACAGACAAACATCCTAATTAGATCTCGATCAAAAAGTGGACGTGCACAAAATGGTCAGGTGCGCGTTCACACAGTTCAGAATTTGGGGTCCAACGTAGGTGGAGATTCAGAAAATTCTAACAGGATAGGATTAAGCGAGGAACAGTGGCAAACTTTGGTAGAAATTCTCAATAGCTCGAAGATGACTTCAAATGAAAGCATGATCTGAACCAATTCTTTATAGAAAAAGAATTAATATCTGTTGATATTGTAAAATAACAATAGTAAATATAAGATAAATATTTTCAAAGTGACACTTTTATGATACCAAGCTCCTAAGAATAAAACTATCCCCATGAGCTTCGCTCGATTGAGAGGGATATTGCATATTATATGCAGGGGTCGGGGTTCGAACCCCGGACACCCCACTTCTGTGCATTAAAAATGTGTGAACTCTAACCACTAAGCTACTTGATAAAAAAAAACTTACTTAGTCACAACCCTGATTTGGACATACAAACATAAGTGATAAAAGATAAAAAAATAAATTAAATACTAAAACTCCAAAGCAAGAAACGAGGTAGCTCCAAAGCTAGCCTCAAACATACTCACAAGCAATCAAAGCATCTAATCCTACAAGCCGTCTATCCATTCATACAAATAGGCAGGCGGTCAACCAAATGACCACTATGGTTTAGATAACATTGCACAAATAAAATATAATCAAACATAAGCATTTAAGGATTTCATGCATAACACATATACAAACTCAACATTTCTATAATACTAACTCCACATGAATATTATCTTTCCCCTATCATATCATATCAATATATTCATCCTTTGACCAAATCATTATCAAAATCTCATCACTTAACAACGTCAATCAATACAAGAGTTTCTCACCTAATTCTTTATTTAGCTTAACCATCAAACTACACCAAACTCATCATTTAAAAAGTGTAATCATACATGCAACTTTATTCATTTTACATAAAGCACATATTTCACCTAATACATATAATTCATTTAATTCAACTCAATCATATAGATCACATAAACTCTTGCCTAATCCACTCAACAACTACACTTCATCATTTAAAAATTTAGGCAAATAAATCATCATCAAATAAAATCGCCAAGTGTACAAGCATCACCAAAAATAACAAACATCGTCATGTACACATCTCCACACAATTCACGTAATCACAACATTCACCAAATTTCACCAATACACATATTAACCAAGTTACATATTCAATTATGACACATCTCATCAAATTCAAGTGCTTGCAATGTTCTAGACTCTTTTATATGCATGTGGTACCAAGTTTGGATTCAGAGATAATTTTACCGAGATTCCACTACGTAATCCCCTCCAATTAGATACTAACATAACTCCCTCCGGCTATGTTCTAACATAACTCCCTTCGGTTATGTTCTTCACCTATAGACTCGACGTGACTATGAATGCATAGACATACACGTAAAGACTCGACAATGCTAAATTCACAACACTATATTATATAAACCCC